>JAEAME010000664.1_pt1 | contig 31979 bp, 25 predicted proteins | sample 8958731 | NCBI WGS metagenome assembly JAEAME01 (sample SAMN16933194, study PRJNA681113) | bioreactor sludge metagenome | isolation source: anerobic bioreactor sludge (Control) | place: India:Bengaluru | collected 2018-10-24
ATCGATTCGATCAGCGGAGTCGTCGGATCATTACTCATTCAAAAATTTTCCTCCCTCAGGACCTTCACCGGAGTCTTCTTTGCGGCGATTTTTATCTTCCTGATTTTCGATGACATATTCCATGGCTTTCTGCTTGTCTTTGGTTGCCAGATCGTGCATAGCAATCTGGCTGGTAAAAATACCGCCTGACGATCGGGCAATCCATCCCTTCTTGATGCTAATAATAACAAAAAGGATGATTGCTGCTATCAAGATCAGAACGAAAATTGAATTCATAAAATTTTCCTGTCTTTCAAACTTCAAAATTTTTTAGAGCAATTTTTATCACAGAACGAAATTCCATTATGCCCTACTAAAAAATTAATAAGCCTTCGCGGCGATAACTCGTCGATGAGACTCACCACCGCAGATCAGACATTTGCCCGAATCTAAATAAGGATTCCCCATCGGAATGCAGCGAATAGTCGCCTTGGTTTCTTCCTGCAGTCGATCTTCGCACTCAGTTTTGCCGCACCAGTGAATCCAGAAAAATCCGCCCGGCGATTCAATTTGGGTTTTGAATTCAGCATAATCATTGATGACAAAGGTGTTCTCATCTCGAAACTTGAGCGCTCGTTTAAACAGATTAACCTGGATGCTTTCCAACGTTCTTTCGATCGTTCCGGTCAATTCCTCAAGTGGCACAGGAATTTTTTCACCAGTATCACGGCGAACCAGCACGACCTGCTGTTTTTCAAAATCTTTGGGCCCGATCTCCATTCTCAATGGCACGCCTCGCTGCTCCCATTCATTAAATTTCCAGCCGGGGCGATAGCCTTCCCGATCATCTACTTTAAAGCTAAACTTGCCATTCCAGGAAATAGTGATTTTCTCGATAAGCTCCAGAATCTGGTTGCGCTCCTCCTCACCTTTGGTAATGGGAATGATAGCGAGTTGGATCGAAGCCAGTTTAGGTGGCGTGATGATTCCATTATCATCGCCGTGAGTCATAATGATTGCCCCAATCAATCGCGTGGAAACGCCCCAACTGGTGGCATAAACGTGGTTGACTTCGCCGGCTTCATCTTGAAAAGTGACATCAAAGGCTTTGGCAAAGTTTTGTCCCAGATAATGAGAAGTACCGGCTTGCAGCGCTTTTTTATCCTGCATCATGGCTTCGATACAATAAGTCCGAACTGCACCAGCAAATCTTTCTTTATCAGTCTTGAAGCCCTGAATGACTGGAATAGCCATATAATCTTCTGCAAAACTGGTATATACTTTCAATATTTTCAATGTCTCTTCTTCAGCTTCTAATTCGGTTGCGTGGGCAGTATGTCCTTCCTGCCAGAGGAATTCCGTCGTCCGTAAAAACAAACGGGTTCGCATTTCCCATCGAACTACATTGGCCCACTGATTGATAAGAATTGGCAAATCACGATAGGATTGAATCCAGTTCTTATACGAGCTCCAGATGATGGTTTCTGAGGTCGGTCGGACGTAAAGTGGTTCCTCCAATTTTTTACCGCCGCCATGAGTTACAATCGCGCATTCCGGGGCAAATCCTTCGACATGTTCCGCCTCTTTTTTCATAAAGCTTTCTGGAATGAACAGCGGAAAGTAGGCGTTCACGTGCCCGGTATCTTTGAACATCTTATCTAATGTCGCTTGCATTTTTTCCCACAATGCATATCCGTTGGGTCGAATAACCATGCAACCCTTCACTGGAGCATAATCCGCTAATTCGCCCGCTGCAATTACATCGGTGTACCAGCGCGAATAATCCTCCGCCCGTCTCGTAATTCCTTTTGCCATTTCCTTTGTTGTTCCTCCTGACTATCAGTTTTGTTCATTTTTCAACTTCCGGACACTGATCGATCTCTTCAACTAATTTTTTCTCGACCGCATAATAACAAACCTCCGGACTGGGAAACGATTTTAAACAACATAGCTCCCGCCTTCGTTCCCACTGCGGACGGGATTGATCGATCACATCGATCAACATGCCCTGGTCACAATGCAAGCATTTGGTCGATTGCTGATCGAATGAGATCGTTCCCTGTTTTACCACCAACGCCTGGCTGTTGGACCAGGCAGGTTTGTCGGAACGCTGCAAAAATTCAACGTTAGTTATTTTTTTAAATACTAACCGGCCTTCAGCTAATTCAATCCTGGCGCGAAATTCAATTTTATCTCCGGGAGCAAATTTAAACCGTTCCTGCTGGTCAGGATAAATCAGCGCATAACAATGATCTTCCCAGTGGACCGTATCGATAAAGGCTTCATCAAAATGAATGAAATAGCCGTTCAGTTTTAAATGACTGCCCTGATGATGAATGATCCGGGTTAATCCCGGTTTGACTGTCACAATCGTTGCTTGAATTTCTAAAGTTCGATCGGAAATTGATTCAAACCAATCCTCGAAGTCATCCAACTCATTCAAAACCTGATGGTATGCGTCTTCGGAGACAAGCAAAGCCGGCTGATTATGAATTTTCTCATCAAAATAATGCTGACAGCCAAAACATTTTCGCCCAACATGGTTATAACCTTTGATACAACTCTTGCCTTTATTCAGTAGATAACAGCGCCACAAAAAATAGAGACATCCCTGGGGATAACAGTTTTTCACCCGCAGGACGTGGTAAACTGATACGAGATGCTCAAATTTAGCATGTCCGATTGACTTGCATTTAAATATATCTAATCGTTTATAAGGGTTGATCACTGGCTTAAACCAATAGGCTAAATTTCATCGGCGAAATATTGACAGATTTCATCGAAGAGAACAAAGCCCTCAGACGTCAATTTAAATTTGTTTTTTTGAATTTGAAAAATTTCTCCGTCTGGATGGCGGCTTAACCGATCGAGTACCGTTTCAAATTTTTTTGTAAAAGCTTGCCCGAATCGAGCTTCAAATTGGTCCAGATCAACGCCAGACTTTGTTCTCAAGCTTAAATAGACAAACTCCAATATCTGTTGACGTCGCGACAGCTTCTCCTGCCCATCGATCGGCAGGGAATAACTGTTTAGCAAAGTCAAATAATTTTCCAGTGACTTCACATTCCATTGACGATGGCCATCCCAGAAAGTGTGGGCAGAAGGACCAATTCCCAGGTAACTGGTGCCGTTCCAATAGCTGAGATTGTGCTGACACTCAAATCCCGGCAGAGCAAAATTCGAGATTTCATATTGCTGATAGCCAGCTTGCGACAGCGCATCGATCGACCAGAGATACATTCCCCGCTCAGTTTCTTCGCTGACCTTTATCAATTTGCCATCAGCAATTCTTTGTTGTAACAGCGTCCCTGGCTCGAATGTCAAGCCATAGATTGAAAGATGTTTTGGCTTGAATTGAATCGCCCTCAGCAAATTCGCCTGCCATTGTTCAACTGTCTGCCCGGGGATGGCGAATATCAAATCCAGGCCAATATTTTCAAACCCAGCCTGGTGCGCCCATTCGATGCTTTTTGCTGCCTGCGCTGCCTGATGAATTCGTCCCAAAGTTTTCAGCTCGCTATCGGAAAACGACTGTATCCCCAAGCTCAATCGATTGATCCCAATCGAGCGATAGTCTTTTAATCTGGACAACGAAACCGTCTCGGGATTCGCTTCAATGGCAGATTCAAAAGTGCTGCTGAAACGAAAAAAACGTCGCGCTTTGCTTACCAATTGCTCAATCTGTTCAGCCGCCAACAACGACGGCGTTCCACCTCCAAGATAGCAGGTCTGAAATTCAGCTTGTGAAAAAATGGGGTGTTCCGCATAAAGCTCGATTTCATCGCTGCAAGATTTTAAGAAATCTTTGATGCCGTTCAGTTCTGTTATCTCAGAATAAAAATCACAATAAGCGCATTTTTTCAAACAGAACGGAATATGAATATATAAACCAGCTTTCATCATGTAAATAAAAACCACGATCAGCCAGGTCAATAGGGAAGATCGTGGTAGCTTGAATATGGACTGATTCCTTCCGCCATCGGGCGGATGGAATCAGTAGTAATACTTACCGAATCAGATCCGTGATTCTTGCCCAACGAACCTTTTTAAAAAATTTATAGAGAGGAACTGTCTGATCCCAGGAAAAATAAATTATGAGCGCCTGCCCCACGACATGATCTCTTGGCAGGAAGCCCCAACTCCGACTGTCAGCGCTATTATCACGATTATCGCCCATCATAAAAAAATAATCTTGCTTGAAGGTATATTCCTTTAGAGGAATATTATTAACGAATAGCACTCCCTGTTTCCAGGTTACCTTACATTTTTCATATTCTTCAAGAAGTCGCTGGTAATATTGGAAATTATCCTGGTTCAAAATGATTTTCGAGCCATTTTCCCCTTGCTTCGGAACCCAAAGAGCATTGGAAAGCGAATTTTGGGTTACTGGCTGCACGCTCTGGTATTGATCAATTTCAAAAGAGTTCCCCTTCTCGTCAGCTATTAAATAGCGCAGCCGATATTGAGCCCGTTCTTCCTGATAAGCTTTGTTGAGCAATTTTGCCGTGCCACCCGACTTGCCATTGACAAAGATTTGTCCCTGTCGCATTTCAACAGTTTGACCATTGGGAGCTTGCATCGAGCGAAACTCATTCAGCATGTAATTGGTATTTTCATGAAGTCGAATCACATAAGATTTGCCATTATCTTTTGTTATTTTATAATATAAAACGTAGGCACCCTCATCAGGATCATAAACCCGTTTTATAAATTCTGGGTGTCCTTCGGGCTTGTCATCAACGAAGACATTGGCGTTTCGCATTTCGATGGTTTGCCCGGATGCCGCGATGCAGCGTTTAATGTAATCCAGTTTTTTATCCAGGGGATATTTAAACACGACAATGTCGCCAGCCTTTGGATCTTTAATAGCCGGAAGCCGAAAATAAGGTATTTGTTTATTGATAACCGGAATATACTCTGGCGTCCGAACTCCATAGATGAACTTATTGACCAAAAGGAAATCTCCTACTAACAGCGTATCCTTCATGGAGCCAGTAGGGATACGAAACGCCTGGACCACCAGAATTCTCAAAATCATCGCTGCGATGAATGCAACCAGAATTGCTTCTGTATATTCGCGAAGTTTGCTCTTTGTGCTGGCTTCTCTTTTTTTTCGTTGTTCTTCCTTACGTTTTTTATGCCAGCGAATAATAGATTGGAATAAATTAGAACCACCACTGCCTGCTTGTTTTTCTATCATGCACTCCTCTATTTCAAATTTATATGAACATAATTTTCTTGAAAATTTTCGCTGAATGTAAATTTTATACTCAGAACCCATCGTTAGAGTTCAAATTATTAAAATCCCCATTCCATTTTCTCGAATTTTTTTGCTGTGACGATATTGGCTATCAGCACAATAATCAGAGAAAGCAGAAAAATAATGCCAACTGCCAGGACGTTCAACAATTCTAAAGAAAGCTGTTGCTGATAGCCAATCAGGTAAATGCCAACAACAAGCCCGCCTATAAAAAATGCGGCTAAAGATAACAATAATCCGCCAGTTGAGCTTAACATTCTTTTGGGATGATCCCAATCGAACCGGACAAAATAAATACCGATTAAAAGTCCGAGTGAAGAAAATGTGCTCGCAATACACAAAGCCATGATTAATGCTAACACAAGAATATGTAGGGGATAGTGAAAATAAATACTGGTAATCGCTATTGCCAGCCAGATTAAAAAAATGCTGAGAGTCAATCCTAACATTACCTTCCCCAGCATCAATCTCAATGATGACTGAGGAATTAGCTTGGTTAGCCAGAAGGATTTCCCTTCGATTGGAATTAGCCGCGAACTAATTTGTCCGGAAATAATAGCGCCGAAGAACATGACAAACATGTATGGATAATAAACTGCCCATTGGGGATCTAACTCTTCTGGCTTTTGCAGCAGCGGTAAAATTACCATCATCACAGCAAATAACAAAATATTGACCAATTGTCGGGTATCCCGAAATATGAGTTTAAAATCTCTTACAAAAATCGAGCCAGTAACTCCGGAAAAAATCGAAGGGATTTTTATCAGACCATGGGATCGGGATTGTCTGGTTCGGGACTTTTTTCTCAAGGTCAGGGATTGTTCGCTGCTGATGAATCCCTGCTTGAAAGCGTTTTTGCTGAGCTGGATGCAGATCATGAAAATGCAAATCACAACGGCAAGCAATGGCAGAAAATAGGCCAGCGTGAGTTTCAAATCTGAACGAGCGAAGCCAGATAATGCGCGCGCCGCCCAGGTAGAAGGAAGAAGATTAAATAAAAATTTTTGTGAAATTTGCTGCAAGAATGTCATGGTCTGAGGACTAAAATCCGGAGCCGTCTGATCGAAGGTCGTTGCTCGTACGACCTGCAACACCAGCCAGATACCCAACGATACAATCCCTAATAGAATCGCCATGAATTCCCTGGCTTTTTGTGGCGGAATGATTCGTACGATCAGCAAAGCGCCGAGAAAAGCGATAGCGATAGGGATTGCCAAAAAAAGCAAAGTGTTAATTATCATCAAGGGATAATAATACCACTGCGCCTGCGAGACGATTCCATAAACAATAAATATCGGAATGCCCATAAAAAAGAACAACGTTGAATTGGCAAACATAGCTTCGATCAGCTTGAAGGTAATAATGGTGTTATTTGATAATGGAGAGACCATCAGCAAAGGCAAATCAGATGAAATAAAAAGGTAGTGGATGGATACCGTAATTCCGCTGATCAGCAAAAAAATGAAAAAGCCCAGCAAGCTGACAATAATGAAATTGTCGATCAAGCCAGTTCCTGAAGCAGTATTTGTTGCCAATATGGTAAAAATATCAAAAATCCATTTGAACAGAAAAAAGAATATAAAGCTTCCGCCAATCAAAGTCATCAGTTTTCGGAATCGCTTTTTGGGAGTTCCTTTGGTGAAGCCATTGATGAGGATCGTCAATTTTACTTTTAATAATAGAAGGAGGTGGCTCAGCTTCATGCTATCTATCCTCCAGGTATTTCATTACTTCATCATATTCGCTGCCGCCAGTGAGTTCAAGAAAAATTTCTTCCAGACTTTTATCCTGTTGTCGCGACTGCAATCGTAATTCTTCCATAGTTCCGCAAGCAATAAGTTTTCCGTTATTGATTATTCCCACCCGATCGCACATGGCTTCAGCGATCTCGAGGATATGGGTTGACATAAAGATGGTGGTTCCTTTTTCAACCAGGCCACGCAGCAGATCTTTCAAATTGCGGGCGCTCTTCGGATCCAGGCCTACAGTCGGCTCATCAAGGAAGAGCACTTTCGGATCATGAATCAATGCCGCAGCTAAAATGGCTTTTTGCTTCATGCCGTGCGAAAAATCCTGAATCAAATCGTCAACTCTGCCATCGAGATCGAATAGCTCGATCAAATTGGTAAAGCGTCTTTTAAAAGTCTCTTTGTCAACCTCATAAAGATTCCCAATGAATTGCAGAAATTCTCTCAATGATAGCTTGTCATAGAGAACTGGAGTGTCTGGCACCAACCCAAACAGCTTTTTCGCTTCCAGGGGTTGATCCAGCAGGTCATAGCCTTCAATTTTAATCGTGCCAGATGTGGGTCGTAAAAGTCCGGTCATCATTTTAATCGTGGTAGTTTTACCAGCACCATTGGGACCGAGAAAGACAAACAGCTCTTTATGAACCTGCAGATTCAAGTTATCGACAGCGATCAGTCCATTATATTTTTTTGACAGATTAATCGTTTCGATCAATGATGAGTTCCTTTCATATTTTCGGAAAAGATTAGGTGTGAGATAGCAAATGGCAAACGCGAATCGTTATGTTTTCAATTTTTATTCTACTTTCAATACCGCCAGAAATGCTTCCTGTGGAACTTCTACGCTGCCCAGTTGCTTCATGCGTTTTTTGCCTTCTCGTTGTTTTTCCAGCAATTTTCTTTTTCGCGTAATATCGCCGCCATAGCATTTGGCAGTTACATTCTTGCGCAAGGGGCGAATGGTTTCGCGGGCGATTATTTTGCTCCCAATCGCCGATTGAATAACGACTTCAAACATCTGTCTTGGAATCAACTCTTTCAGCTTTTGACAGATTTTTCTGCCCCATTCATACCCTTTTGACCGATGAATGATAATGGAGAGCGCATCGACTGGATCTTTGTTGATCAATATATCCAATTTGATCATGTCGCCTTGTTGGTAATCTGAAAACTCATAATCGAACGAGGCATAACCTTTGGTTACGGATTTCAGCTTATCATAGAAATCATAAATGATTTCAGCCAGAGGAAATTCATAATGAAGATCGACTCGGGTTGGATCAATATAATCGGTATTTTTGTAAGTGCCGCGTCGTTCCTGAGCGATTTTCATAATGTTGCCGATGTAATCGGTCGGCGTTAAAATGCTGGCATGGACATAAGGCTCTTCGATAAAGTTGATGCTGCCCGGTGGCGGTAGTTCGACGGGATTATCGATGGTGACGATTTCTCCATTCGTTTTGTGCACTCGAAAGGCGACGCTGGGCATGGTGTTTACGAGGTTCAATCCATATTCACGCTCCAGTCGCTCCTGAATAATTTCCATATGAAGCAAGCCCAGAAAGCCACAGCGAAAACCAAAACCCAACGCCACCGAATTTTCTGGCTCAAAAATTAGCGAAGCGTCGTTTAGTTTCAAGCGATCCAGTGCATCACGAAGATTTTCGTAATCCTCATTTTGAGCGGGAAACAGGCTGCTGAACACCATCGGTTTTGCCTCACGATACCCTGGCAAAGGTTGGGGAGCCGGATTTTCAGCCGAAGTTATGGTATCGCCAACTTTGGTATCCTTCACTTCTTTGGCGCCAGCGATGACATAGCCGACCTCTCCGACCGTCAGCGAATCCCGGGGAATATTTTTCATTTTTAAAATTCCAACCTCGGTCACCTCATAAGTTTTATTATGAGAGAAAAATTTGATCGGCATAAAGGTTTTGATTTCACCCTGAAAAACCCGAACATAAGCTATCGCTCCTCGATAACTGTTAAACATGGAATCGAAAATCAGGGCTTGCAGTGGCGCTTGCGGATCGCCTTTGGGTGGAGGAATCCGACGAACAACGGCTTCCAGCACCTCGCGAATACCGATGCCCTCACGAGCGCTACAAAGGAGAATTTCACTCTCATTAATACCCATAACTTCGACGATCTGCTTTTTCACCATTTCGATCTGGGCGCTTTGCATATCGATTTTATTGATAACAGGAATAATTTCCAGGTTATTTTCCAGAGCTAAATAAAGATTGCTGATCGTCTGCGCCTCAACCCCCTGCGATGCATCGACAACGAGCAGCGCACCTTCACAGGCAGCCAAACTGCGAGACACTTCGTAAGAGAAATCCACATGCCCCGGCGTGTCGATTAAATTTAGTACATAGGTTTTATTGTCATTCGCCCGATAAGACATGGTAATCGCATGGGCTTTAATGGTTATGCCGCGCTCCCGCTCCAAATCCATGCTATCCAGAATTTGATCCACCATCTCTTCTTTGCGGAAAGTCCCGGTTTCTTCTAATAACCGATCCGCCAATGTCGATTTGCCATGATCGATATGGGCAATGATTGAAAAATTTCTAATTAATTCAATAGACATATAAAAGTACCTTTACAAATTCAGATTTCATAAAAATAAAACTTCCCAAAATATGAAATTTTTAGGAAGAAAGCAATATAAAATTTTGTTGCAAAAAGTGTTTTGAAAATTTTTGCAGTCGATGCCTGGATTTGCTCAGTAAAGAATAGCTATGGCAATTTGACAGAATCCGATCCACAGTTCCTGACAATAATTCTGAATATTCAAATCATGTTTCAGCCAGAATCAAAAAAAGTGTTGATTAGAAATTTTCTAATTCATATATTAACATTGAGCTATCCATTCAATTATTTCATTACAGGAAACTGGCATATTGTTTGCAAATTGAAGTAAAAATTTTAAAATTTCTCTCTGAAAGGAGCTGACAATTTATGACATTAGATAAATTTACAGTGAAAGCCCAGGAAGCCGTGATGAGGGCACAAAATGCTGCACAGGAATCCGGGCAGCAGCAAATTGAAGTTGAGCATTTATTAAAGGCTTTATTGGAAGATGCTGAAGGCGTGCCGCAAGCAGTGCTGAAAAAAATCGGCGCCAATATGGGATTGATTCAAAGCCGAATTGAAGACGAAATCCGTAAGCTTCCTCGTGTTTCAGGCGGCGGATCTGTCGGTAGTGTTTATATTTCGCCCCGGGCAAATAATGTGCTGAACGCGGCAATGAACGAGATGCGTGAACTGAAAGATGAGTTTGTCAGCACTGAACATCTTTTATTAGCAATTTTAGGTGAAAAAGGGTCTCCGTCTGCCAATATCCTGCAATCGCAAGGGATAACTAAAGATTCAATTTATCAAGTATTAAAAGAGATCAGGGGCACCCAGCGTGTCGTTGACCAGAATCCTGAAGATAAATATCAGGCATTGGAACGGTTTGGACGTGATTTAACTGATCTGGCGAATCGAGGAAAACTCGATCCAGTTATCGGTCGCGATGATGAAATTCGCCGTGCAATTCAGGTGCTTTCACGTCGAACAAAAAATAATCCGGTTTTGGTCGGCGATCCCGGGGTCGGCAAGACTGCCATTATTGAAGGGATTGCCCAGCGAATTGCCAGCGGGGATGTGCCGGAAGGATTAAAAAATAAAAAAGTTATTCAGCTTGATATGGGATCGCTGATTGCTGGGGCGAAATATCGCGGTGAATTTGAAGATCGGTTGAAAGCCGTTCTGAAGGAAATTCAGGAAGCCGAAGGCAATATCATTCTTTTTATAGATGAGCTTCACACCATTGTCGGTGCTGGCGCTGCCGAAGGAGCCGTGGATGCTGGCAATATGTTGAAACCCATGCTGGCTCGCGGGGAGCTTCGGCTGATGGGGGCCACCACTTTGGATGAATATCGCAAACACATCGAAAAAGATAAAGCGCTGGAACGAAGATTTCAGCCAGTCATGGTCGATGAGCCATCGGTTGAAGATACGATTTCTATCTTGCGGGGACTGAAAGAAAAATATGAAGTTCATCATGGCGTGAGAATTTCAGATGGAGCCATCGTGGCTGCGGCGACTTTATCAGATCGCTACATTAGCGAACGTTTTTTGCCAGATAAGGCCATCGACTTGATTGATGAAGCGGCTGCCAAACTGCGAACCGAAATCGATTCCATGCCTGAAGAAATTGATGAGATCGAGCGTCGGATTAAACAGCTTGAGATCGAACAAGTGGCGTTGAAAAAGGAAACTGATCAAGCTTCAAAAGAACGGCTGGATGGGATCAAACAAGATTTGGCAAATTTGAAAGAAAACTCTTCTCAGTTGAAAGCCCGCTGGCAAGCTGAAAAAGATAAGATTAAAGATATCCGCGCTACCAAAGAGCAGATCGAACAGGTTCGGATTGATACTGAGAAAGCCGAGCGACAGGGAGATTTAAATCGTGCGGCTGAATTGAAATATGGTCGCATGAATGAGTTGAATCAGAAACTGGAAATTTTAAATAAAGACCTGGCTGAACTGCATCAGAACGGCTCGCTATTGAAAGAAGAAGTCGGAGAAGATGATATTGCTGAAATCGTTGGTCGCTGGACTGGAATTCCTGTTAATAAAATGCTGGAGAGTGAAAAACAAAAGATTTTAAAAATGGCTGATCGGCTTCGCCAGAGGGTAGTCGGACAGGATGAAGCGATTGAAGCCGTGTCGTTCGCTGTTCGCCGTTCTCGGGCAGGACTCAGCGAAGCGAATCGTCCCATTGGTTCGTTCATCTTCATTGGTCCCAGCGGCGTTGGAAAAACCGAGTTGGCGCGTGCACTGGCTGAATTTATGTTTGATGATGAAAATGCAGTGGCTCGAATCGATATGTCGGAATATATGGAGCAGTTCAGCGTTTCCCGATTGATTGGCGCTCCGCCAGGCTATGTTGGCTATGAAGAAGGTGGACAATTGACTGAAGCCATCCGTCGTCGCCCCTATTCGGTCGTTTTGTTGGACGAAATTGAAAAAGCGCATCCCGAAGTGTTCAATATTTTGCTTCAAGTTTTGGACGATGGCCGATTGACGGACAGCAAAGGTCATGTGGTCAATTTCAAAAATACCATCATTATTATGACGTCAAATTTAGGCGCTGATCGGATCATGGAACGATTTCAGCGAATGACCGATGCCAACCGAGATCAGATTTATGAAGAAACGCGGCGGGACATTTTACAAATGTTGCGGCAGCAACTGCGCCCCGAATTTCTCAATCGGGTGGACGAGGTAATTATGTTTCATCCATTAACTAAAGAAAACCTCAAGCAAATTGTGGACATTTTATTTGAACGACATGTTCGAGCTGCGTTGGTAAAGCAAGGCCTGGATGGAGTTTTGACAGACGATGCGAAAAGTTACTTTACCGAAGCTGGCTATGATCCCGTATTTGGCGCTCGTCCGTTAAAACGGCTGATGCAGAAAGAGCTTGTCAATGAAATCTCTACAAAGATTCTTGAAGGGGATTTTGTTCAGGGAGATAAGTTCATTATTGATTATAAAAAGGGAAAACTGGTGCTGAAAAAATCTGGTGATAGCTAATAAATAGGTACCAAAAATTATTGGGTAATTGGTTGAATAGATAATTTGATGAGCCGTCAATCATTTAATTCGATTATTGTTAATGACTATAATTCTTTAAATATTGAATTCTTACGTCTGAAGTACTTGAATTAGTAATTACCAAATAAACCAATTACCCAATTGCCTATTTACCAATTTGCCTCAAAAAAGCAAATCCCGTGGTTGGAGGTACTTCGATCTCGTTTGAAAAGCCTTCCTGCGGAATATCGAAGCCAGCTTGTGCTCCATTCACGATCAGAGACCATTGCCCTTCAGGAATTTTAAACTTCACTATTTTGTTCGATTCCGCATTCATCAATACTAAAATATCATGCGTGTCGCCCGACGAGGTTTTTGAAATCCAGAAGCCAAGACCAAATTCGGCATTGCATCTTAAAAAGTGAATATCTTTGCGTTGTGATTTTCGGAAAGCTGGATGTGCCTTTCGGAGCGCGATCAATCCCCGATAATAATCATAAAGCTCACGATTGATTTTTCGGTGTTCGTAATTGATCCAGTTGGTCTCATTATCTTTGTTATAGCTATTATGATCGATCTGTTCTACATGGGGATCAGGGGCATTGGTTTTGGCGATGACTTTGCCGCGAGCAAATTCTTGACCTTCGCCGATCAACACAGCGCCTTGAGAGACCATTAAAAATAGCGCGCCCAGCTTGCTGATCTTCATTTGCTGTTCGTTTAAGCGCACATGCCGCGCTAAATCAGTTATGCGATCTTCGGCTTTTGTAGCTCCCGTGCTGATTCGGACAAAATCACCAAAAGTATGGTCATCGTGCGATTCGAGATAATTGATCGAATGGCCTGGCTTCATAAAAACTCCGCCATCTTTAACCAAAGTACCTGATACATATCGTTTGATCGATTGGGGACTATTGTCTCGCTCCCATTTGCCAAAAATAAAGCCAGGATTGTCGAACGGATTCTGTCCCTTCACACCGTTTCTAAATTTGTCGTTCCAGGCAGACCAACCCATCCGCGAAAAATAATCAGGCGCGTAGCCATCGCCCCAGGGCTCGGCAATGATATAAACACTGGGATTTATTTTCTGAGCTTCCCGGCGAATTTCTTTGCAGGTTTCCTCATCAAGCAAATAAGCCAGGTCAAAGCGAAAGCCATCGATATGATATTCGGTCATCCAATATTTTATGCTGTCAATGATCAGACGACGTGCCATGGGACGCTCAGTCATAAAGTCATTTCCACAACCACTCTTTGATAAAAAATGCCCTTTGGAATCGAGGCGGAAATAATATTTTTTATCAATGTATTTAAAGGGATTCAGATCATAATTGCAGACATGATTATAAACAACATCCATCAAGACAGCGATTCCCTTTTTATGAAATGCCTTAACCATATCTTTGAATTCTTCAACCTGATGGCCATTGGCTCCGCAATAGCTGTTCGCAATCATATTTCCACCAGAAGCATAATACGATTCTGGAGCGAAGAAATAAGATGTCATATATCCCCAATGATTTCGGGCATAATAATTCCAGCCATTGAATGTCGCTGCGGTACTGTCATTAAATGGCGGCTCGATATTACCAAATTCATGGCAGGGCAATAGCTCAACTGCGTTGACTCCCAAATCGAGCAAGTAATCAATGCCCCCAGTTTTTCCCTGTTCAACCAGTCCCAGATAGGTTCCTGGTTGGCTGGCACCGGATGATGGATGCGCCGTCATGTCCCGCACATGCATTTCGTAGATAACCAGATCGCGAACCGGGGTCTTCATCCAACGAGTCCCTTCCCAATCATAATTGGTATCAAGAATGATGCTCTTTGCCGGATGCCGATAGTTATTTTGTGTGACCACTGCTCTGGAATAAGGATCAGCGATGATTTTTGAGGAATCGAACATTGAGATTTTATCTTTAGGACCTTTCACGCGATAGCCATAATAAAGTCCATGTCGCACTCCTGATAGTGTATATTCCCAAACACCTTCGATATCGCGTTTCATGCTGTATTCCGTTCCAGTCGAATCATCATGTCTGGTAAAAGTTACCAGGATGACGCTAAATGCATTTGGCGCAAACAATCGGAACACTGTATTCCCATTTTCAATCGTAGCGCCCAGAGACTTGTTCGAGAAATATTTGTTCAATTCAGGAAAATAATCCGGATAGCGGCTCTGGCTTTGGGCGTTATAAACTAATAGACCGACAAAAACAAGCTCGACTGAAATCAAGATAACCATTTTAAAATGCATACTGTGTTCTCCCTGTTTTTTTGAATCGTTTTGATAGTAGCCTAAATATAATGGAAAAAATTTTTGTTGTCAATTAGAATTTTGTAAAATATGATCATCCGATCATCGAAAACATTACTGTGTTACAACTCCATTCGTTCGCCGCGACCGGCTCATACAAAATTTTTTGAATAATTCAAATTATTATTATTTTTCGCTTGCAAAAAAAGTTATTTAACTTTATCTTTATGCTGTATTTTTAGATATTTCGGCTGACTATTGTTGAAAATTTATACGGAGCAGACCTGATGAATAAAATTTCTATTGTTTTATTTTACAGCGAAAAATTGGGTTATGATGATCAGAGCTTCAATCAGACGATTAATAGTCTAATCTATCAAAACTACCCAAACTGGGAATTATTAATTATCGATGAACGCGGAGCCAATTTTGCTTCACCTAAAATTCCACGTCAAGAAAATATTTGTCACTTGCCTGGCGACTTCAAAGAACAGCGAGCCGGGGGATTGAATCATGCCCTCGCCAATGCGACGGGCGATTACATTATGCTGGTGAATAATTTTCAATCCCAGGTCACTTTTCGATTGAGCACCTTAGAAACTTTTTGGGCGATTGCGCAACGCCATCCCAATTTGGGAATGATCTATTCGGATTATTGTCTGGTCGATGCCAGTGGCGCTAAAAAAGATATCCATCTGCTGGATCACCATGAGGGAAGATTGCGGGACAACATGGATTTTGGCCCGGTGTGGTTTTTTCCGAAAGCAGTTCTTGAGCAAGTGGGTGGCTTGAATGAAAAATATCAGGCAGCTTACCTTTATGATTTGCGATTGAAAGTCTCAGAAAAACATAAAATAGTCCACATTGCCGCTGCGAAAAATGGCTATACTTATACGGTAAGGGCGGCTGAAAAAAAACAGGATGTGTTCGATTATCTTCGCTCTGGCAAAAAGATTCAATTGGAGATGGAAGATGCCGTCACTGAGCATTTGAAGCGGATCGGCGCGTATCTGGCTTCTGGCGCCAATTATCATCGCGTGAAATACACCCCTGAAGAAGAGCAAAAATTCAAAGAATGCATTGCCAGCGTGGTCATTCCAGTTTTTGATCGCGAGGAATTCATCGGCATGGCGATAGACAGCGTTCAGGCGCAGACCGTTTCAAACGTCGAGGTCATCGTAGTAGTGAATGGTGGCCCGAATGATCCGACGATCAACGGGGTAAAACCGTATCTGCCTGGCGGGAAAAAATATGATCCGAACAAACCTCAGGTAAAATTGATCGTGGAAGATATTAATAATCTTGGCTACTGCCTGAACCGGGGGGTGCGGGAAGCGCGCGGCAAATTTTATGTTCAACTCGACTCCGATGATCGATTGAAACCCGATGCTATCGAAAAAATCCTGGCAGTGTTCGATTCAGATGACCGCATCGGCATGGTCATCGGCTCGTATGAAGTCTGGAAGAAAAATGAGACGACTGGGGAGATTACACGAATGGATGAGATTCCCGTGGTCACCCATGATGAATGGACTGAAGAAAACGGCAGGAATAATTTGCTTCGTATCAATGGCGCGGGCGCGCCCCGTTCGGCTCATATTAAAGTGATTAAAGAACTCGGCTGGTTTGGCATGAACGATGGTGAGCACAGCCGCAATTATGGCGAGGATTATGACCTCGTGCTCCGAACTTCCGAGCAATACCGCATCGGCCGGGTCTGGGATCCGATTTACGATGTGATACGCCATGCTGGTGGCACCGATCATTCCATCGATCAAATCACGATCGATCGCAATGATAGTGCCAAAGACTTTATGCGATTGGAGGCAATTCGGAGAAGAAAAAACATAAATTCCAAAATGTAAAATCTGGTAATTAGGTAACTGGGTAATTGGGTAATTTTTCCAACGTTGAAAGGGTTATAAATAAAGGATCGGGTGTGCCTGGAATTTGGAAATTAAGGTTTGTGATTTATTTGAATTTTGGATTTTGGGATTTGGAATTTTAAAAAGTCTATAGTTTAATTGTTAAAATAAACTTCACAATTTGGAGGGAAATGTATGTTCAAAAATCACCCGAAGGGACTGATCGTCGCTTTCTTCACCAACATGGGCGAGCGATTTGGATTTTACACGATGATGGCATGTCTCATATTTTTCCTACAAGCTCGATATGGTCTCAGCGCGGATAAAGCTGGCGATTACTACAGTTGGTTTTACTTTCTGATCTATGCTCTGGCATTGCTGGGCGGTTTCATTGCGGATAAGACCCAGAATTACAAAAGGACGATTTTCATCGGCATTATCACGATGTTGGCTGGCTATATCCTGATGGCAATTCCGCGACTGGGATTAACGATAAGCCTGGTTGCATTGCTGATTATCGCTCTCGGGAATGGACTGTTCAAGGGAAATCTACAGGCCGTCGTTGGTCAGCTTTATGATGATCCGAAATATACGCCACTCAGAGATTCAGCATTCAGCATTTTCTATATGGGAATCAATATCGGTGCTTTTTTTGCCCCAAGCGCTGCCAATGGAATCCGCAATTGGTTTCTGGGAACTCATGGCTACACCTATGATGCGGATCTAAGTGCATTATGTTGGGATCATATCAACAATAAGCTTGTGGACACAACTAAGTTGCAGGAGTTGGCCAATAAGGTGACTGGTACAAGTGTGACGGACCTTTCAGCCTTTGTCAAGGATTACCTTGATGTATTTTCTACCGGCTATAATTACGCATTTGGCGTCGCCGCTGCCGCAATGGTTTTGTCCTTTCTGATTTACATCTTTTTTGGCAAGGTTCTGCCAAATAAGCCAAAGGCTGCTGGCGCAAAAACCATAACCCTGAAAGAAAAACCCTGGGCATTACCGATTGCCCTTATTGGCGCTGCGATATTCGCATTATTGATATACCTGGTGCGGGATTTTCCAACCGGATTGGCATTTGGATTGTTTGTCGCTTTTGTGATCTGGATTATTCTAATGTCATCAAAAGAGGAGAAACCCAGAGTAACGGCGCTCGTTCTGGTATTCATTGTCGTCATCTTTTTCTGGATGTCATTCCACCAGAATGGACTCACCCAATCGCTATTTGCCCGTGATTACACTGCTAAAGCAGTCGATCCGGTTACGTTCATTTTTTTCGATTTGAAGGCTTTCCTCTCGCTGATCGGTGCGGGAATTGGTTTGGTATTATTGCTCAGAAAGAGCTCTCAAACACTGCAAAAAATTATTGGCGCTGGATTGTTAATCGTGGGAAGCTTGTTGACGTATAATTTTTACCGTCATTATGGATCATCGAATCCGATTGAGCCGGAAATTTTCCAGCACTTTAATCCTATTTTTATAGTCTTCCTGACCCCGGTGATCGTCTGGCTATTCGCTTATTGGCGAAAGCGCGGCAAAGAGCCTTCAGCTCCCCGAAAAATTGGAATCGGGATGATCTTGGCAGCGTTGGGATTTGTGGTCATGCTGGTCGGCTCGCTGAAGCTGCTGTCGCCTGAGACCCTGGCGTCAATGAAAATCCCCAGTCCCGATCGCGTATCGCCCTACTGGCTGATCAATTCGTACCTTGTGCTGACTGTTGCCGAGCTGTTCCTCAGCCCCATGGGGCTGGCATTCGTGGCAAAGGTGGCGCCCTCGCGGTTCCAGGGCTTGATGCAGGGCGGCTGGTTGGCAGCTACGGCCGCTGGTAATAAATTATTATTTGTTGGCAGCCTGATGTGGACTCGTGTCGAGCTGTGGCAGCTCTGGCTGATTTTTGTGGTGTGCTGTCTGGCTTCGGCCGCTTTTATCTTCTCCATAATGAAACGGCTGGAACGAGCAACGCAAGGGTAATAATCATTGAAAATGTGACCGTCATCCGCCAACTGGCGGATGACGGTCACGTTTCGTTTCAAAATTTAAGTACTAAATATATGATCAAATGGATTTTCTTCGACATCGGCAACGTGATCTTGAATGACGATCCTGCCATGGTGTTTTTTTATCACGAAATCTTCCAGGCAATTCAGCAAAACGGCAAACACGTCACGCTGGATGAAGTGCTGGCGGCGCGAGAGAGATCGATTCTGGTGGAGCGCAATGGCAGGCATTACGAAGCTGTGATGAAAGAATTTTTGGGCGACGGTATCTGGCAGCAGGTGGACAAACGGATTCGTCGCAGCCTGGCGGAGAATTGGGCTGAATATAGCCCGCTCATCCCTGGCATTGTGCCCGTAATTCAACATCTAGCGGGACTGACCGGTCGCTGGCAGCGACCGGTCAGTAGATTTAGCCTGGGTATTATTGCCAATCAGCCCAGAGAAGTGATCGGCATTCTTGACAATCTCGGAGTACTGAAATATTTTCAAATTCACGGCATCAGTCAAATCGTGGGAATGAGCAAGCCTGAGCCACGATTTTTCCAGTGGGCATTGGAACAGTCCAACTGTCAGCCGCACGAAGCCATCATGATCGGTGATCGGGTGGATAACGACATTAAGCCCGCCAAAGCCATCGGCATGAAAACCATCTGGCTGCCATTATCATTGGATAAGAAAGGATATGAACCCAAAACTGAGTTTGAGCAGCGATATTTTGAAAGCCTGGAACGAGCCAGCGCTTCCCACATGCCGCCGCTGGATGCATCGGAGACACCCGATGGAATCGCCGAAGATTTTGAAGTAATTTTCGATCAAGTTCAATGTTTAAATCACTAAAAAAAACTGAATCTCGAGCAGAATATAGAGTCCAGCGCATCAGAAATATCCACGTTTCGGTTTGATTTTTTAGACCAAAAATTTTAGCAGACTTGATCCCATCGCTCCAAAAGATGGAATCAATCTGAGATTTTAATTCATAAGAAAAAAATTTTTAAGTTTCAGATAAATTTATAAAATAAAGACAGAATCATGAAACCAAAACTATTCCATCGATTACCCGAAGAGGTCAAACAATTTTTAGAACAGCACCCTGACATCGTAGAGATCATTATCGATTTCAAGGAGCGAATGCCTGTGCTCAATCCCACTGTTGATCATCTCATCAAAAGCTACATGCTGATTGTAAATTGCTTGGATAATGGCGGCAAGCTATTCCTCTGCGGCAATGGCGGTAGCTTTGCCGATAGCCTGCATATCTCAGGAGAAATGTTGAAATCATTTCAAAGAAATCGAAAACTCAAGTCAGAGGATCGGCAGAAATTTCTCGATTTGCCCGAAGGAAAGACATTGGCGGATGCGCTGGAATATGGCCTTCCTGTGATCGTGTTGGGCTTGAATCATTCACTGAAATCTGCCGTGGAGAACGATATTCCTGTTCCGTCCATCGGCTTTGCCCAGGAGCTGTTTGCCCTGGGGAAGAAAGATGATGTTTTGCTGGGAATCAGCACCAGCGGCAATGCCCAGAATGTCATTTATGCAGTGTCGACCGCCAGAGCCATCGGCATGAAAACCATTGGATTGACAGGACAGGACGGCGGCAAATTGGCGCAATTCGTGGACATCCCGATTCAAGTGCCAGCCAGCAGCACGCATCGGGTTCAGGAACTGCATTTGCAGGTTTACCATACGCTCTGTGCCATTGTGGAAGCGCATTATTTTAAAGAAAAAAAGTAAGCGGGGTTCAGTCATCAGTCGCCAGTCTTCAGTTGGCAGTCGGCAATTGGCAAAATTTTCAGAAAGCTGAAATGATCAGTGATAAAATTAAAACAAGAGATGAGCTAATTTCGATTTGTGAACAATTTCGAAAATCCAAATTGATCATCGGATTTACATCGGGGGCGTTCGATCTGCTTCATGCGGGGCATGTGGATTATCTGGAGCAAGCGAAAGCCCAATGCGATAACCTCATCGTAGCCGTTAATTCCGATGCCTCGATTCAGAAATACAAAGGACAGGATCGGCCGATCATTTCTGAGAACATGAGATTGAAAACCGTAGCGGCGCTGGAATCGGTCGATTATGTTTTTTTATTTGATGAGCGAAGAAATGCCCAAAATATCCAATTATTAAAGCCCAATATCTATTTCAAAGCAGGCGATTATTCGGAATCTCAACTGACATCGAAATCAGTGGTGGAACGATTCGGCGGCGAAGCTCGATTAATTCCAATTAACGAGCATATCTCGACCACCGAAATTATCAATCGAATTCAATCGGTGGGTAGCGCGGGCGATCAATTTGTCGAGGAGCAGGAGCGGACGGTTCATTTGAAACGGAACCCGCCAAAAATGCAGCCTGCCATTTTTCTGGATCGGGATGGGACGATCAACAGGGAGATCGGCTACCTCAGTGAGCCAGAGCAATTCGAGCTGCTGCCGAATGCCCTGTCAGGATTGAAAAAGATGCAGGATCTGGGCTATCGCCTGGTGATCGTGACCAACCAGGGCGGCATTGGGTTGGGCTATTTCACCAAGGAAGATTTTTATCGCGTCAACAAAAAAATGCTGACTGAAGTTTCTCAGGCGGGAATTACCATCGATAAAATCTATTTCTGCCCGCACAGCAAAGCAGAAAATTGTCCCTGCCGCAAGCCAGAGATCGGCTTGATCCTGCGAGCAAAAGAGGAACTGAACCTCGATCTATCGCATAGTTTTTTTGTCGGCGACAGTGAAATCGACATTCAAACTGGCGCCAGAGCAGGGATGAAAACGATTTTGATCCAGAACGAGCTGGTGCCCGATGTTGCTTCATTGGAAATCAAACCTGATTTTGTTGCCAGAGATTTGCTGGAAGCGGCGGAGGTCATCCTCAACCAGGAACGGAAATGAAGAAGAGGAATAATGGAATGTTGGAATGACAGAATAGTTGAATATTTGGAATAAGCATTCTTCCAAAATTCCATCGTTCCATCATTCCAAAATTCCAGTATTCCAACGAGAAGAGATGAATAAATTAGTCACCTTAGAACAACTCACTAAAATCATTGCAGAGGCTCGGTCGGAAGGGAAGCGGATGGCCTGGACCAACGGCTGTTTCGACATCATCCACGCGGGTCATGTGGATTATCTGGAGCGATCCAGAGCTTACGGTGAGTTTCTGGTCGTGGGACTGAATAGCGATGCGTCGGTCAAACAACTGAAAGGCGATCTGCGACCGATCTTTTCAGAGCAGGATCGAGCCAGAGTGCTCTGCTCGATCAACTTTGTGGATTATGTGGTGATTTTCTCTGACAAAAGTCCAATCAAAATGATCGAATTGCTCCAGCCAGATTTTTATATCAAGGGCGGCGATTATACCATTGATACGATCGATCAGAACGAGCGAAAAGTAGTGGAAGGTTATGGCGGAGAAATCGTGCTGCTGCCGATGGTGGCAGGGGTGTCGAGCTCGATTATTGTGGAGAAGATTAAAAAGCTGTCCGTGATTTAATGTTAAAACGTAGAACGTGACCGTCATCCGCTGTTTGATAACGAATACTAATCTAAAATGAAGTGTATAATGTCAGATAATAATCCCTTTGCTGGTCGCTTTGAAACGCTCGATGAAAAAAGAGCATACGTTCAACAACTCTTTTCCTCGATTCCTTCGCACTATGATAAAATGAATCGAGTGATGTCGCTGGGATTGGATATGGGCTGGCGTCGCAAATCGATTCGATTGGCAAATTTTAAAAAGGATGGGCTATTGCTGGATTTGGCGACGGGCACTGGGGACATGATTTTAGCGGCTGAAAAATTGCTACCTGATGTCAATTTTATCGGATTGGACTTTTGTGAGCCATTGATGCGAATTGCACGAATAAAAGTCAATGGCAAATTCCATCGTGACAAAATTAGCTGGATTCAGGGCGATGCAATGACGCTGCCCTTTGAAGATAATTCATTCGATGGCGCATTCACGGCCTTCGCCCTTCGTAATGTAATCAGCGTGAAAGAATTATTCACCGAATTGTATCGGGTGATCCGCCCTGGCGGAAAAGTCGTTTCGCTGGAAATGGTGAAACAGAGCAATCCAGTTCTAAAAAAAATATTCTCATTTTATTTCAAACAAATCATTCCCCGCCTGGGACGCTGGCTTACCTCCTATCACGATGCCTATTCCTATTTGCCATTATCTATTGAAAATTTTTATACGGCAGATGAATTGAGTGAGTTAATAAAGCATGTTGGCTGGAAAAATGTTCAACATCATCCAGTGATGTTTCATAATGTGGCGATTCATGTGGCTGAGAAATGAGTGGGAGACTGGCGACTAAAGACTGATGACTGATTACTGATTACTGAAAAAGACGGAGAAAATAATAAATGACAACCGAGATGCTAATTCTATTGATCATTTATTTATTAATGGTGATATTCGGCTATTGGATGAAATTTTTAAACCTGGGGCATTTGAAGAAATATGGTCACATCATCCCCAGGCCATTTGAAGGACATATCGATGGCGAGCTATTGAAAAAAACCAGCGATTACACATTCGAGCATAGCCGCTTCGGCTATTTCGCTTCTATCTTTGACAATATTTTGCTCATCGCTTTTTTGTTCGGCGGAATCCTGATCATTTATAATCGCTGGATTAGTCAGATGGAATTATCATTTATTCTATCAGGGATTTTATTTTTCCTGTTTATCGATATCGCATCAACCTTTCTGGGCATCCCTTTCGATCTTTACAGCACGTTCAAGATCGAAAACAAATATGGCTTCAATACCACCACGCCCAAAATTTGGATCACCGATTTTATCAAGTCATTTTTCATCTCGCTTATTTTGCTGTTTATTCTGGGCGGCATCGCCTTCCGGCTCATCCAGAAAAGTCCCAATTATTGGTGGATCTGGCTCTGGGCGTTCTTTCTGGCGTTCAGCCTGTTTTTTATGTACATCTCGCCTTATGTAATCGAGCCGCTGTTCAATAAATTCACGCCGATTGCAGAGGAATACAAAGAGCTGGAAGAACAGATCAGGCTGATGTTTGAAAAGGTCGGCATCAAAATCAGCCGAGTATTTCAAATGGATGCTTCCAAACGGAGCAAACACAGCAACGCCTATTTCACGGGCATCGGCAAGGTCAAGCGAATCATTCTCTACGATACTTTATTGCAAAAAATGAATCAAGACGAAATTCTGGCCGTGCTGGCGCATGAGGCGGGTCACTGGAAAAAGAAACACATTATGAAGCGGATTATTCTTTCAGAGATATTCGGATTCATCGGCATTTACATTTCATATCGAATTCTGCAAACGGACTGGCTCGCGAATTTGTTCCAGATTGCGCCCTCGACTTTCTTTGCCAAGTTGGTTATTTTAGGTTTTCTGGGCAGCATCATCTCGTTTCCGTTTACGCCATTGAGCAGCTATTTTTCACGGAAGCATGAGAATGAAGCGGACCAGATGTCGGTGAATTTAACAGGCAAGCCCGATGGCTTAATCAGCGCCATGATTAAGCTGTCCAAAGATAATCTGTCCAATCTGCATCCGCATCCGCTGTATGCCAGGCTCTATTATTCGCATCCGCCCATTGTGGAGCGGCTGACCAAATTGCAGCAGATGAAGCCAGAGGAAGATAGCACCAGTTCAGATATAAAATATTAGATTTTTTTTTAACGCAAAGTACACAAAGCAGACGCAAAGATCCCAAAGAAAAAAATTTTAAAGACCTCTCTTTGCGACCTTTGCGCCTCCTTGGCGATCTTTGCGTTTGAGTTAAGGTTATTATTGATGAAATTATCTAAAAATGAAAATCACGCATCAGAAATTGAGTTCAATATGATTGATGATACAAGTAACCCTGTCAACAAAAACGCTGCACTATTCGTATCGACGCTCAGCGCATTCTTTACTCCCTTCATGGCATCGTCGATCAATATTGCCCTGCCCGTAATTGCAAAAGAATTTTCCATGAATGCGATTCTGCTAAGCTGGATCGCCACCTCCTATCTTTTGGCTGCGGCGATGTTTCTTGTCCCCTTTGGCAAGATCGCTGATATCTATGGCAGGAAAAAAATCTTCACGTGGGGCATCGTGATCTATACCAGCGCCTCATTTCTGACGGCGATCTCCGCATCGACTTTTCAACTGATCGGCTCTCGAGTCATTCAGGGCATTGGCGGCGCCATGATTTTTGGAACGGGCGTGGCAATTTTGACATCTGTGTTTCCAGCCAATCAACGGGGCAAAGTGCTGGGCATCAATGTCGCCGCCGTCTATTCAGGGCTGTCGCTGGGGCCATTCGTCGGCGGAATTTTGACCCAGCACTGGGGCTGGCGCAGCATCTTCTGGATCAATACGGTTCTTGGATTCATCACCATCGCCATCATTCTGTGGAAATTAACGGGCGAATGGGCTGAGGCAAAAGGCGAAAAATTCGATCTGGTCGGTTCGATCATCTACAGCCTGACGCTGGTGGCGATCATGTACGGTTTTTCGCTGCTGCCCAAAATTTCGGCGGTCTGGCTTATTTTATTCGGAATCCTGGGAATGCTGGCTTTCGTCTGGTGGGAAATAAAAATCGAGCATCCAGTTTTAAATCTCAGGTTGTTCCGACACAATAAAGTCCTGACTTTTTCCAACCTGGCAGCTCTAATCAATTATAGCGCCACCGCTGCCGTAGCGTTTCTGTTGAGCCTGTATTTGCAATATATCAAAGCGCTCACTCCCCAGCAGGCAGGCTTGATTCTGGTTTCACAGCCGATCGTCATGGCGTTGCTGTCGCCGCTGGCGGGCAAGCTGTCCGATAAGATCGAGCCACGAATCGTTGCCTCCATTGGCATGATGTTAACCGTCATCGGTCTGGGGCTGTTGATTTTTTTAAATCAGAATACTCCCATCACGTTTATTGTGATAGCACTGGCTATTCTGGGTTTAGGATTTGCGCTGTTTTCGTCGCCGAATACCAATGCTGTGATGAGCTCGGTCGAAAAGAAATACTATGGCGTCGTTTCCGCCACGCTGGGAACCATGCGTCTGGTCGGCGGGATGTTCAGCATGGGCATCGCCATGTTGATCTTCGCCGTCATAATCGGCAAAGCCAAGATCACGCCTGAATATTATCCATCGTTTCTGACGAGCATGAAAGTTGCTTTTACTATTTTTGCGGTCTTCTGTTTCGGTGGGGTATTTGCGTCGCTGGCGAGGGGGAAGGTGAGGTAAAGATTTAAGGGAAAATTCAATTTCACTTAAATGAATAGTCAGTTAACATGTTTTCTAAGCAATCATATTTCTTCGAACAACATAGATTGTTCCAACCGATCTGTGCGGCCAATTTTCTTACCCTGTAAAGAACGAAGGTCCACAACAGCGCCGAACTCAAGGAATACATCATGGAAGCGGTCATAATTTTTCCCCCAGTAAACCATAGCACAGGACATAGGAGCACCTTTTCCTCGGTCTTTGCCCATGACGAGAAATCGTAAGCGGGTATCATATAAAAAACAAACAGCAGTTGCTCTTCCCCAGACGTATTCCTTCCAATGTCTGGTGTTTGTCGCTACGGGAATCAATGCAAGCACCTCAGCTCCGTGCTTCTTATGCGCCTGGGCGCAACGAAAAAGCCAATGTTTGATGGTTGTATTTCGCTCCCTATCTGCTCCATACGGAGGATTAACATATATCGTTGGAAAATCCCACGATTCTCTTAATCCGTCTTGCCAGGGTAAGCGATACTCAGTCTTCGCATTCACGATCGAATAATGGTTGGCGCACGGATCGAGTGCTATCTGTCCGCCGAAAACCCTTCTGACAGCATTTACATACTTTTCGGGGGTACCCCAATCGTGGCTGAGAGAATTGACTGTTCTTCCCGCTGTCATTTCAGAACCTCCTTCCAATTTTTGGAGCTAAGCTCCGAAAGGTCTTCCTTCAATTCCTGAATGTTGCTTCCAGCAGGAGAAATAACATTGAACCAGTGTTCAATCGTCGCAAGATTTTTTGTGAAGTAATCCTGAAGTGCAATATCGGCAGCGAGGTCGATCTTTACTTTAGTAAATCTGTTTCCCCCTCTACGTCCAGTATAGCTCTCGATGAAAGCAGCTTTGACTGACATATATTTTTGAGAAGGATTTACGAGCAATGACTGCACAAACTGTGAGAGACCCTGATCGGTCAGAAAAAGGAGCCAATCATACGATTGTGCTAATACTTTCAACTCCTTGTTGTGATCATCCGATGTGAACCAATTACCATGATTACTAACAACGCCAACTGTTAGAGTAAAATGGCGAAGCATTTCAGCATCCAAAGACTGGATCAATAATTTAAGAAATTTGTTGTATGGTTCGCAGCGCAACTCACCTGATTCAAGTTCAAGAACTCCATAGATCGTTCCGTCGGCCATTCTGATTTTTTGTAGGGAGGAAACCATTCTGGCAACGTATGCTCCCTGTTTAGCTTTTTCTATTGTTTGTGGGCCTTTCTTAATACCTTCTTCAATGCCGACTCGTTTACACTCAAACAAGGCAAAAGGATGTGGTAGAAGCTCGTGAATCGAGATTGTGAAGAACTCTGCTGTGACTGTACTTAGAAAAGCAACGATGATCTGTGATTCATCTTCAAATAACACACAAGCATTACGCAAAAGTCCATCTGATGTTAAAACTCGAGAAGCCTTGACTTTTCTGGTCCATTCAAATTCACCGATCTCTTTCGTTATTTTCCTGGAGGTGATTGGCAAAGCATTCTTTGTGAAGCGAACCTCACGGAGCGATGTTGAAGAATGAAGAGTAAATTCAACATTGTGGGTGATGTCTGGATTTGCATATTCTGGTAATCGTCTTTCGATTGCGATATGTTTTTCGTAATGCCATGTCTTAAGCAAATAGAATGTGATGATTTCTACCAATGTCCCAAGAGCACGTCCAGCAGCTTTTTTAGCGTCTTTTGCATAATGAAAAACATCTCTTGTCAGAGCTCTCTGCAAGGCATCGACTGATTCGTATGGCATATTGCATTATCCTTTTTTATAGTATATCGGTGATGCTATTAATATAACAAAATATTTCTATTTGTCAACTATTAATTTCAGGACTACTAAAAACGTCAATTTTTTGGCTTTAGCCAAGCGGGATAAATGTTATAGCTTGAGAGTATTTTAGAGGTAGCATTACTGAATCGACACGTCTGGGGCATGCTTGCGTTGATAAAGATAATTAAGGCAAAGATGATTTTTTTAAATTAAAATTATTCATACTCATAATGGGAACAACTTCTTCTTCTGCCTCTTGTTTTCCCGAAGCACCTTAGCGCTATAATGACGCCTGCACATTTCAGAAAACCCACAATCTAATCAAGCACAAAAGATTCACAACCAGATCTTTCCGAAAATTCTAAACCTTCAAAGGGATTTATTGAATTGAATACTGAACAACTTTTCTCTTGCATCTATTAATTTCTTTTATTAGCTTAATTGTGAAAGACTCAGTTATCAGAACAGTTGATCAGATCAAATTTCTGGATTATAGCGAGGGAAACTGCTGACTGAAGACTGTTGACTGATGACTGCGGACTGACGACTGAAAACTGATTACTTATGAAAAAACCAAACCACCACATCTATCTCGTCCTTTTCTGCTTGCTACTATCATGTCATCAATCTGACCAAAATAAAATCAGATTCACCCACATCTACGATCCCCTGGCAGGTCCCAACGGCAAAGTCAGTATGGAATGGGTGAACGCTCGATTGGAGGAATTTCGGCAACAGCACCCCGAATTAACGCTCGAATTGGAGCAGGCAAAATGGGATCAGATCGACACCAAATCCATGGCCGACTATCGGGCGGGCATCCCTCATGATGTGGTGATCACTTCGCCGCAGTTTCTGCCCAAGCATTCGGTAGTCGGCGATCTGCTGGATTTAAAGCCATTGCTGAAATGGAGTGATAGCCAGATTGCTGAGTTTGAGTGGAATCCCGTATGGGAGGCATGCGTTCAGGATGGCAAATGGCTCGGCATCCCGATGGGCGCTCACACACGACTATGCGTCTATCAAAAAGATTTGTTCGCCGAAGTCGGTCTCGATCCAGAACAGCCGCCGCAAACGCTGGAACAGTTGGTCGACTATGCAAAGAAGCTCACCAGGGATACGAATGGCGATGGCAAAACCGATATCTGGGGACTGGGAATGTATTTCGGGCCATCCCGAGCCACCATCGAGATCACTTTTGCTCCGCTGATCTGGCATTTTGGTGGCAAGCTGTGGGATGAAGAGACCAAACAGGCGGTCTTCGCTTCGCAGGCTGGCGTGCAAGCTGCCCAATTTTTGAGCGACCTGCTGAACAAATATCAGGTCACCCCACGTTGGGCACTGAGCGGCACGTATGATGATGTGGTGTTCCGTTCCTTTTTTGACGGTAAGATTGCCATTGCCTGGGGCTGGGGCAGTTATTGGATTCAGGCGATGGAGGAAAGAGGCTGGATTTCGGGCTGCTTTCCGCCGACGCCCCAGGGCAAAATGACAAAGATCGGCATGTTCGTGACGCCCACTGATCCGCAGGCGCAATTCACCAACGCCTGGACCATCTCGGTTCATGTCCTGAGTCACAAGCCGGCGGAGAGTGTCCAGTTCCTGGAACGATTTGTGGAGCCAGAAGCCCTGTGCTCGTTCCCCGATGCGGGATTACCAGCCATGCTATCGCTGTGGCAGCGCCCCGAATATCAGACAGAGTTTTATAAAATATGGTTCGAAGCTGCGAGACACGGGAAATCCATGCCCCCGACTGCGCATTATGAAGAATTATCAAACACGGTGGCAGCCGCGCTGCAAGAAATTTTAATCAAAAATGCACCAGCCGAAGCAACGCTGCTGAAATTTCAGAAGGCATATAATGTCAGGTATGCGGGAGAATGATATTTCGATTGTAGATTTTAGATTTTAGAATTGCTTCATTTTCAAACTATTCTTTTAAATTCACAGATGCTAACTAATCAAAAAAAGTAAGGGAGTCTTACCATGATAGAATCTGAAGAACGAGATGATCTGCTACCCATTTGTCCGCATTGCAAAGCGGAAATTAAAAAAGTTTATTGTCAAGAAGTCAGCAGCGTTTTCGGCAAGCGGTATATCTATTTTTGCCCCAACTGCCGATGCGTGCTGGGCGTATCCCATCGCAAGGGATTCTGGATGGGATAACATGTTCTGAATTGGATAGGAGAAGCCAAGAACATCCGAGAAACCTGCAAAGCTCAGCATATATTGAGTTACCAGATGCGATTCAATGGCAGGATTTCAACTCCCATGAATGCCATCTTTTTCGATGGGGATATGGCAAGTTTTGGAGTTGATCGAGCAATTATGGGGAGGATTATGGGATTGCGTGGTGAGCTTGAGACTAAAAACTTCTTGATAATTTGAATAAAAATTTTTATTATATGGCGTTAGTTTTAAATTCTGCAAAAAAGAAATTTGAAGTGGAGATAGCAATTGAAAACTATCCACAGAATAATTAATGGTGATAGTCGGCAAATGAATCTTTTGTCTGATCGATCGATTCATTTGATCATCACTTCACCTCCGTATTGGCAATTGAAGGATTACGGGACAGATAAACAAATTGGTTTTGATGATAGCTATGAAAGCTACATCAACAACCTTAATCTGGTCTGGAAAGAGTGCCATCGAGTGCTCTATCCAGGCTGTCGTCTTTGTGTGAATATTGGCGACCAGTTTGCTCGTTCGGTTTATTATGGGCGATACAAAGTTATTCCAATCAGAACTGAGATCATCAAATTCTGTGAAACTATTGGCTTTGATTATATGGGAGCCATTATCTGGCAGAAAGTAACAACGACGAATACGACTGGCGGAGCTACGATAATGGGCAGTTTCCCTTATCCAAGAAATGGAATTTTGAAAATCGATTATGAGTTCATTCTTATTTTCAAAAAATTGGGCAATTCGCCTAAACCGACCAGTGAACAAAAAAAATTATCTGTATTGACTAAAGAAGAATGGAATAGCTACTTTTCTGGTCATTGGAATTTTTCAGGTGTAAAGCAAAACGGGCATCTTGCCATGTTCCCCGAAGAGTTGCCTGCAAGATTGATTAAAATGTTTGCTTTTGTGGGAGATACAATTTTAGATCCATTTCTCGGAAGCGGAACAACTTCACTCGCCGCACGAAATTTAAATCGAAACTCTGTCGGTTATGAAATCAATGAAGAATTTATTCAAAAAATTAAAGATAAGCTAAATGTAAATCAACCCGACCTATCAGGAACGAAATACATATTTTTAAAAGACAACGTAAAATCTGATTTGCATCAAGAAATCGAGAAGTTGCCCTATATTTTCAGAGACCCACACAAGCTCGATAAAAAGATTGATCCCAAGAAACTCCAGTTTGGCTCCAAAATAAATAAAGATAGTGGTGAAAGAGAAGAGTACTATTCTGTAAAAGAAATTATCAGCCCTGAATTAATACGGCTCAACAATGATTTGGTCATTCGCTTGATAGGAGTGAAAGAGAAAAAAATCGTTAATGGAGAGGCTATCGAGTTTCTCAAAGAAAAGATAAATGGGGAAAAAGTCTTTTTAAAATTCGACAGCCAAAAATATGATGACCAAAACCATCTCCTTTGTTATCTGTATCTTAAAAATAAAACATTCATCAATGCGCATTTGATCAAAGCAGGACTAGCAGAAGTAGATAGCTCAGCAAACTTTAAATACAAAGAGAAATTTCTAACCATAGGAAAATAGCATGGCCAAAGAATGGATATTAAACAGCACGATGAACCGCTTTCAATTGAATTTCAAACGAAATGTGGGACCGACTTCTGAAAGCATCCGACAGTGTGCACCCAAAACAATTGAAGAATGGCAAGAGTATTATTTCAAAAATGTTCGTTCAAAAGACCATATCGAAAACCTAGGTAAAAAGCTTTTCATAAAAATCACAGAAGTCATTCAAGCAGAGGTGGAGGATATCACAGAACAGGATTGTATCGACTACATTACTCAACTTGTCATTGATCGCACGTTTGATGGTTATATGAGAGAAATTAATACCATCTATGGTCTGCTTGAAAACGCCCTGGGTGAAAAAATCGAACCCGCACCTGATGAATGGGATCGATTGTATAACGTTGACTTCTTTATTAAAGTCAAAGACAAATATATCGGCATACAAATAAAGCCAGTAAATCAAGGAATCCAGCTCTCCCAGATTTTTAAAGAAAAAGAACTTCAGCATAAGACGCATCAGAAATTCACCGAGAAATA
>JAEAME010000665.1_pt1 | contig 31973 bp, 29 predicted proteins | sample 8958731 | NCBI WGS metagenome assembly JAEAME01 (sample SAMN16933194, study PRJNA681113) | bioreactor sludge metagenome | isolation source: anerobic bioreactor sludge (Control) | place: India:Bengaluru | collected 2018-10-24
CTATTACCAGCGTTTAGAAGTAGCCGAAATCGAAGGAGATCTACTAAAAGCCTTGTTGAAAAAGAACCCTTCAAAGGTTGCTGCTCTATACGAGAAACTATTGAGAGCTAAACGAGAGCTGAGTGAAGCGGAAGTGCAGATGCTATAGCTACCTTTCAACTTTCTTTATAAATTTAGGTTGTGAACTAAAGCAGCTTTATAATTAAATTTAACACATATTAAACAATTGACTCGATGAATGCCATGTCGACAAGGATCAAGATCTTTGTTATAGCTTTGATGGCGCTGATCTTATCTATAGTTTTGATAGCATACTGCCTTCAACTGCCCCCTGCATCTATGCGAGATTTATCTCGTGTTGCATTAGTCGGTGACAGCCTAACCCAGATAACTTCGTACCCAAGTACCCTGCATTTGTTATTAAACTCCACTTTCATATATTCAAATTCAACTTTGGGTAACTTTGGAGCAAGTGGTGCCACTGTAACCCTCACGTCAATTAGACCATACATGTTTGATAATGCCTCTCAGGAAGCAAAGGAGTTTCAACCTACAGCCGTTATCATGATGCTGGGTACCAATGACGCTCGTGCAGATGCCTACCCAGATATTGGCAGATTTGTAGATGACTACAAACTGCTGATAAGTCAATTCCAATCGCTTCAAAGTAATCCTCAAATCTTTTTGGTTATACCTCCTCCAATCTACAATAACACCATTAACATAAGCGGTGCTAACTTCACATCAGTGGTAATCCCTAAAATCGAGCAGGTTGCTAACGAAATGTATTTGCCCCTTATCGATTGTTATTCACCCCTGCTAGGTCATCCAGAGTACTTTGTTGACGGTGTACACCTAAATGACGAAGGCTCACAAGCCATCGCAAACATAATTTACCAACATCTTACTGGTAATGATGCCTAACCGATGAGTTTTTTGAGTACAGGAACTTTTTTCATAAGAAGAATAAGCCCTAGAGTAATAAACAAAATCCCAACTGAAGCCAGTGGAACTTCGACAAGGGGCATTATTGAGAGGTTTAGTGTGAAACCTAAAAGCCCCCTTGAAAGAGTCTCCAGTACGATTACATGCAAGAGAAATATCGGAAGAGTGTTTTTACTGATGGTTTCGATTACCTTCTTTAAATATGGATGCTTTTTGCCAGGCCAATCAGATGAGAAGGTTGAAAGGAAAGAGTATACGCCAATTGACATTAACACTACGTTTATCGATAGATAATCAAAGAAGACGAAGTCATTATCTACCGATGGAACCCGGTAAGTCATAACCGCTGTACTAGCGAACGTGAATACGAATCCAACCAATAAAAATGCGTACATATATTTGCGCCGTAGCTGGTTTTGTTGTAGATAGGCGCCTAGAAGGAAGTAGCCTGAAAATCCACTCATAATGAAGACCTCACCGTTTAAGCCATAACCCGTAAAGAGTGGGAGAAGCGGAATTAGGCAGATGCTGACGAACCATAACCTGACTAGATACCTGAGAAGTTTGTTCTCTTTATAGGCAATTCCTGCTCGTAGCAGAGGTGTAATCAGGTACAGTCCTGCTATTAGGTAGAGATACCAGAAATGATAGTAAGCGCCTGTGAAAAAGCTGGTAATAGTCCCCATCGTTAAGTTATCTAACGTAAATGGCGTTTTTGTGATGTAGAAGCTCCAGACTAGATAAATTATGGTCCAGAACACAAATGCTAAACCAATACGTTTGCCTCTTTTTTTGAGGAAAACCCTGATGGGCTCATTTAGCTTTGATGGCTGTAGCAACAATGCACCGGTGAGCATAACAAATAGAGGCACGCAAGATAGTGCCAGAGACTTGTAACCCCCAAATATCAACCAGTTGCTATCACTAACGGTCCACTGGCCATCACTAACAATGCCCAAATTGGCTTGATTGAAGAAAGTGTTTGTTGCATGTAGGAAGATTACCAAAAAAATTGCGCATACACGGATTAAGTCAACAGGGATTGAAATTTTTTCTTTGTTTTCTGCTTTGTTGACGGGTTCAAACAGTCTTATGGGTAGTATCCAACCGGCGGAATTTTTTTTAGAAGCATAGTTTTGCTTCTATTATAGTTTTAGGCTTAGTGATCTTGTTTCTAATGTTCTGAGGTTTGATTATTTCTCTCGGGTTTATGTAAACCGAAAGTCTTATAGGTAAAATTTTACTATTATTTGGTAAACATTAACTATGGTTGTGGCGAGAGTAAGAATCGAAGAAACAACAAACAAGAAAATTATTGAAATCCAATCACTCCTCAAACCTGAGCTAGGAGAATCTATTCATGGGATTACTCTCAAGTGATGAATCAATCGTTTGGCAGGAATTCCAAAAGGGAAAAAACACAAGCGCAATCGCCGAAGAAAATACAGCAGTGCCCTGGAGCCCCGCGTACGTATCAAGAGTCCTAAATAGGGCTCGAGAAAAAATAGCTAAATCGCTCAAAGAACACGCAAACAGCCATCGCCTAGACATAGAATCCGTTCTAGACTACAAGGGGCTTCTGATCGGTTTTGATTACCAGACAAGCGCTCAAGTATTTATTATATTCACAGTTAAACTCGGAACCATCGTTTGGTACAAGCATGACTCCTACGGTGGAAGACTCTGCTCAGAATGCCCTAAAGAAATTGACTGTGGAGAAACACTTGGCGTTATACTTCAAGAGTACAATATCCAACTAAGACCTGAAGAAAAACAACTCTGTTTAACTGATCAAGCGATAGTGGTTTTCAATAAACTTGCTGCTAAAGAATCGCCAAGATACAAACGGAAAGGAGGTGACTGATTTGGGGAAAAATGATGAAAAAGTAATCCGACCTCCCGTTAAGCCGATAACAAGTGGAAAAATTTTCAAACCTTCAAAAGCTCTCCTAAATAAAATGATAATTCAAAGCATCTTAATCTTCATAATAATCTGGATATTGACAATTCTATCGTTCATAGGAATAGCCTACTTGGCTGCAACGGATCCTGCTAGCCCTAGTGCAACCCAAATAATCAACGACTATTTTATGCCAGTTAGCCTCTGGACAATAATTATCGACTTGATCTGGTTTGCACCAACATTAGCACTAATACTCCCATACTTCAAAAGCATTGAATACTCAGTGAAAGCCGAAACAGGCGATACCATGCCGGAAATATACTCAAAGCGAGGAATAATTACTATAACGCGTCGTCATGTGCCATTTAGGACAATAACAAACATTTCTACAAAAGCCGGACCATTTGATAGATTATTCAAAATAGGCTCAGTTCACATTGAAACTGCTGGCTACTCCGGACCCAACCAAAAAGGTCCCGAAGAATCTCTCAACGGTATAGTATTCTATGAAGAGGTTCGCGATTTCATACTAAAGGAGCTAAGAAAATTTAAAGAACCATATGTAACAGGCACAGAGGTAGTTATTCCAAAGGAAGAGCCTTTTCCAAAAATGCCTGGGCTTGATGATGAGATGCTGACGACTCTGCGAGAGATACGTGACTTGCTAAGAAACCGAAAAGACAGCCTCTAATTTTTTTCTTTTCACTCTTTTATTTCTAGATTTTTGTTCGTGTTGGTGAAATTAAAATTTCGACAGAAAAGGAGAACCATGACAGGAATGCGAACCAGAATGAAGGAATTGAGGGCAAGATACGACTTAACACAGGAAGATCTCGCTAAGAAGGTAGTAGTGAAGAGAAACTATTCTCTTCGTTGAGAAAGGAAACTATAACCCCACAATAAAACTTGCATATGATATAGCAGAAGCACTTCAGACTACGATTGATGAACTATTTCTCTTCGAAGAATCTTAAATTAAGTTTGTTTAACGCTTACCCTTAATTCAGTTCTCTCCCTCCGCAAACAATGCTTATCTATTAGTAAATAGACTGGGGACACCAAGGAAATCAGAAGGATACCTAATGAAATAATTTCTGTACCAACTGGGCTAGGCCAGATAAGAAGACTATTACTCTGTACATCTTTTATGTATGCCACCATCAAGTCATGGCGGATCGAGTAACTCAAATTCGCCAAGAAACTAAAAATAACCGCCACCGAAATCAACCAAGCTCCTATGAGGTGGTAGCTGGCTTTGATTTTTTCAATGGCGACCGATGCGAAAATCACCAGCAGAGTTGATGGGATGTACATTTGCCTTGCGATACTTGCCCATCCACCTATCCAGAAGTCTCTTTGAGCGTTTCCACCTAAATTTGTCCAAGACATAAACAACCAAAAAACAATCGCCACTAATGCAAAAAGTATAGCCTCTTCACCAGCCTCTTTTTTTACTGCCCTAAAAGTTAAGAAAGAGAACAGCAGGATGGGTGAAACAAAAAATATTCCAACGGGTGAGAACAATGAACCCATTAAGCCCTGTAGGTTTAGCCATGTGCCGATTGGTTCGCTTGTCGACGAATAAAATATGTCTAATGTCATAGATGCATGGACGAGTTGTCGCGGTGTCATGAAAGCATCTCCAGTTGTTGAAATGTTCCACGCAAAGAAAAGCACAAGGATTGGTAGTATTCCAATCACAATCGCATAGACATTTTTCTTCGATTGGAACAAACCAATTCTGAAGAGATAATAGAAAGAATGGTGCAGTAATTATGAATGCATTAAATGAGAACACAGTTAAGGCATAGAAGAACGCAAACAAGAATAAATTAAGAGATTTACGGTTTGTCTTGTAGTTCAGTAAAAAAACTATTCCAAAGAGCATTAACATGGCAACGATAGGTTGTGGATAGAGAAGTTTTGAGTAAGAAAAAGCCATAGTGGCAAAAGCAAAGATAAAAGCTGAGACGGTGGCAATCATCTGGCTTTGGTTTAGGCTAAGACTTATTCTACGAATTAATAACGCACTGATGCAGGTGAAGAACATCATTCCAACCATAACTGACCGAACAAGAAAGTCCTCGCCAGACAGCAGATATCCAGCAGCATAGAAGGGAACAAGTAAAGCAGCCGCTACTGGCTCCTCGATTGCGTAGTATTTATCACCAATCATCACGCAATCCCTTGATAGATCTGGCGGTTCACCTTGAGACAGCCAGTTTCTTCCTTCGAAAAATGCACTTGTTTGGTAGAAAACTGCATAACATTCAGATGAGTGAAGGTGTTCTGTCCAGCTTGAACTAAATATGAAGCCTTTATCGTCGGCTTCAGGGAGTCCAGGATAGTTGCAGACATCAAAAGAAGATCCAATGTATATTGTTAAGAAGATTGCCATTATTAGGGCGATGCTTGCGATTCTATGTAGCCAAGCTGGATTTTTCAAACATTTCCCCTTGTAATATCAGGTATTATGTGTTAGTGGTTTTAAGTTTGATCAGAAAATACCCTTTCATAGCAATATTTAGGTGCTTAGACATTCTACGGTATTAGTTAAAGCCAGTTCCGAGACCTACTAAGTGTCCTCCCAGCAAGTTTCAAGCTTAGGCAGTCTTTCTCCGGACACATTTCTACACATCGCAAACACAACATGCACATCGAGGTATCTATCGTTCCATCGTTTTTTTCATAGACCTCCTCTACCTGTACTGGGCACACTCGGCTACAGATACCGCATTTGGTACATTTCACTCCTTTCTTACTTAAACGCAGAAGAGGCAACCACCTAAACCCCCTCAACCTGTTCACGATAGCAATCGAAATTCCTGTAGGGCAGAAGCGACACCAAAAACGACGCACCTTAAACGACGCCAGCAAGATTAACGTAACAAAAATATAGGCTAAGGGCAGAGACAAGCCAGTATCGCGCAAGTAAAGCAAGATTTCTCCTACATAAGGAAACGTCAGATTGATCCCGTTTAACTCCAAAAGGGCTCCGAAAGGTGGTCTCCAAGGTAAAACAATCGGTTGCAGCGGTTCTAAAAGAAAAGCGTATGGCGTAAAGGGATGACGCAGGGTTAATAGATTGCTAATTTCTGTTACTCCTGCTGCCCCAAAAAGAAAACTCGGAATCACTAACAAAAGAATTGCCGCCGCAATTAAATATCGGGTCATATGCAAATAGCTGTTAATTTTCTTAGAAAGAGCCCAGTGCCGGACTCTAAGCAGCCTACGCAGAAGCGTCAGTATGTCCATATAGAATCCCAGAGGACAAATCCAGCCGCAGAAGACTCTTCCGAAAAACAAATTTGCGCCAATGATCAAAAACAACAGTAGCCCTTTCCCCACTCCAATAATTGACGCATATAAGATTATGAACCAGAAAGCCAGCTGGATGATACCTCTTAGTAAGCTGATCCTTTTAGTTTTGTCTTTTAGCCAGCTCAAGGTAACCTGTACCCCCCAGTGTTTGCCACTAAAATCAAAGTGCCCTGCTAGAGAGCCTTTTTCTGCCTTTAAGTACATTTCTTCAATGAAAGCTTTATTGATCAAACAATGACATAACCAGATAAATGCCTTTATGGTGGTAAAATAAACGCCAAAGAAAAAGCAACAAACCACCAAAAAGAAACTGAAGTATGTAACCAAGTTTCATGGTTCCTTATATGCAAACCCGACCATAAGAATCTAACGGGGTCAAACAATGACAACAAATACAACACAAAAACTCCAACGAGAAGCAAACAGCCTACTAGGGCTATCAATAATCAACCTAGTGAGTAGTGCCATGGTTTTGGCTTTTGGCTCAGGCTCGCTTTTCCCGAATATAATAACGATGTTTAACACTCGAAGCATACTTTTACCGGAACTTGCGTGGGCTATTCTGGGTGGTCTAGCTTTTGCAATCGGTATAAGATGGCTAGTTGCTACCGCTGAGGTCATTGAACTACATGAGCAACTTAAAGAAGGCTCAAAAAACAAGGTCCATGACGAAGACGCTTTAACTGGTGTAATAGTTGACGCTTTGGCTAGTTACCGTGAAAAGCGAGGAACTATTAAGCTGATGATGGCTATCAGTCGAATTGCAGGTGTCTGCTTCCTGATAGTTGGAATATACACATTAGTAAACACAGCTATCACTGGAGGAGCAAACCTATGGTTGATTGCTGGTGCAATCCCCAATTTCGCGATCGCAATTGCGGCATTCATAATCCCCCACTATTTTTCTAAATATCAACAAGTCTGGGACAACCGCTTAAAAGAATCCGATAAAGCCGAAGCACTTTTAGCACAAGAGTTGGAGGCTAAATAATGCAGTTTAAGCGGACCCATTATGAGATTTATTGGGAAATCTTAACTTACTGCAAAACACCAAGATCGTTTACAAGCATAATTAATCGCTGTAACCTCAACTCCAAAATCGGGCAGGTTCATTTGGATTTTCTAAAAAGCCGCGGCTTCCTTGCAGAGATTCAAGAGGCTGGGATAACACTGTTGAAATCCTCTGAAGCAGCCAAAGAATACATCGCACTGTTTAACAAGACATACCGTGAACTTTTCGACGACAGTCCTGAATTTAGGATATAATCGTCCAAGACTATAATGTTTAACAATAAAGCTTATTTTCTTTTGAAAGTACTATTTTTTGATCGATTATGGGCATGCTTGAAGTTAGAGACCTCTCCGTAGAGGTTGAAGGTAAATCTATATTAAAGAACTTGACCTTCGACCTAAAAGAAGGCGCCAGTCATATCCTCTTTGGACCTAACGGTTCAGGAAAAACTACTCTCATAAGCACTTTAATGGGGCTACCTGGGTATAAAGTAACATCTGGTAAAATTTTCTTTAAAGGTGTAGACATCACCGACAAAGGTGTTGATAAACGCGCAAAGTTGGGTATAATAGTCAGCTTCCAAAACCCGCCTGAAATAACGGGTGTTAAACTCGGCGATTTACTAAAACTCTGCTTAAACAAATCAGCATCTGACCAGTTTAGCACAGAAGAGATGGCGCAGATAGAAGCTTTCAGATTAACAAACTTCCTAAACCGGGACGTAAACTTGGGCTTTAGCGGGGGAGAGAGAAAACGTTCAGAGATTCTGCAATTAATTTTCCTAAAACCCAAATTACTTCTCCTCGACGAACCCGACTCAGGCGTGGATGTAGAGAGCTTACGCATGATTTCAACTGAAATTCAAAAGTACATTGAATCCACAGGCAGTTCCGCATTAATTATCACCCATAAAGGCGACATCTTAGAGTACATTAAAGCAACCTACGGATGTATCTTACTTAATGGTCAATTCCACTGCTTCAGAGACCCCTTAAGAATCTATAAAGACATCAAAGATATGGGCTATGAGGAATGTGTAGCTTGCAGGATTAGATCAAGTGAGGGCTGGAAAAATGAGCAAAGAAAGTGACTTAACAAAAATTCCACATGAAATCCTCGAGGAAGCCCAAAAAGCTGGTCTTGAGCTGGAAGAAAAGAATCGGTCAGGCACATTCGTACACTTAAACCAGGAAACCGTTGCCTCCAAAGTTAACGATCTCTATGAAGGTAAACTGGAACTCATGGACATAAAAGCAGCGCTAAAAAAATATCCCTGGCTTGAAGAATACCGATGGAAACTCGTAAACAAAGACAAAGACGAATACACCAAAAAAGTAGCAGAAGACTTCAGCGGCGGCTACTTTATGAGGATTCTAAAAGGTGCGGAAATCGCGTTTCCGCTTCAGTCATGCCTGCTTATCACCCAGAAAAACCTTGAGCAACGTGTCCACAACATAATCATAGCAGAGGAAGACTCCAAAGCACACATAATCACAAGTTGCCTCCAACATTCTACTATTCCACAGGCATCCCACATTGGCATTTCTGAAATCTATGTCAAAAAAGGTGCAATGCTAAACTTCACAATGATTCATCAATGGAGCGAAAACACTCTAGTAAGACCCCGCAGTGGCTCACAAATTGATGATAACGCCACTTTCATTTCAAATTATGTCTGTATGCGTACTGTACGCGATGTCCAAATGTACCCAGTTGCCTACTGCAAAGGCGTAAACTCTCGTGTTAGTTTCAACAGTATCCTCTATGGTCACAAGAACAGTCAACTCGACACAGGCTCCAAAGCAATCCTGACTGGCAAGGACAGCAAAGCAGAAATGGTTAGCCGAGCAATTGCCCGCGAAGGCTCAAAAATGATAGTTCGCGGCATGATCGAAGGCCATACTCCAGACTGCAAAGGACACCTAGAATGCAAGGGCTTAATCATGGACAACGAATCCTACATGTATTCAATTCCAGAGCTGATAGCTACCAAGAAAGGCGTAGAAATAACCCATGAAGCAGCAGTCGGCAAAATCAGTGAAAAAGAAATCACATACCTAATGACTAGACGCTTAACCCGGGAGCAAGCAGTTTCGCTCATTATTCGCGGCTTCATGGACGTAAGCATACTAGGATTGCCAGAAGCACTCAACAAAGAAATAAAAAGTATAGTGGATTCCTCTGCAGGTGCAGAGTAAGCCCCTTTTTTCCTTTTTGAGACATTTAGGTTTGTTAGGGTAGAGTGTACCCGCCGTCAGAGACAATAGTTTGTCCTGTGATAAAGTTGCTTTCATCGCTTGCAAGGAATAGAACAAGTATTGCAATATCCACTGGTTTGCCCATGCGGCCAAGTGGAATAGCACGCACTACTGGTGCACGCATAGCTTCATTATTCTGCACCTCACTCACATCAGTCGGTCCTGGAGCAACAGCGTTTATATTGATGCCATACGGTGCCATCTCTAGTGCAAGTGCTTTTGTGAAGCCTGAAATAGCGGCTTTAGTTGTTGAGTAATGTACAAGATTTGGAAAAATAGCAACCGGACCTGAGACGGAGGAGATATTGATGATTTTTCCATATTTGCGATCAACCATACCCTGAACGAAGGCTTTAGTAAAATAGAAGACTCCGAATTGGTTGATGCGGACAACGGCGCACCAGTCGTCGATGGACATTTCCAAAAAAGGTTTCTGGGGATAAATACCTGCATTATTTACTAGAATATCTAGCTTCTTGAATTTCTCTATAACTTGTTTTTGCGTGTTAAGGACTTCATCGAGGTTTGACACATCACATTTAACCGCTAAAGCTTCAACGTTGAGGACCTCAATTTCTTTAGCTGTTATGAAAACCGAATCAGCTATATCAGTAACAACAACAGCTGCCCCCGCTCGTGCAAGTGTTAAAGCAATTTCTTTGCCGATTCCGCGTCCAGCGCCCGTTACAAGGGCAACTTTTTCTTTCAAATCAAGCATAAATAACCCTAAGAATCTCCTAGAACCGACTATCTATTTGAGCTTTGCCAATTAACAAGGCACTACAACAATTCGCCGATTACTTTCATTCTTTCCAAGATGTCTTCGCCGTGTGGAGCGATTTCCATTTGGTCGGTCAAGTCTTTGCCTGCCATGTGCCCGAGGTGTTCTCCGTCGCCCCACTGATAAGACTCCGTTACATCGTAGACTTTGCCTTTGTACGCCACGTAAGCCGGGTTCCCATTCTTCCCGTTGAACTGTGAAAGTTCGCTGATCGTGAATTTCTTCATTTCTTCCAACCATAGTTCACTTCCTCTCCAATTACATTTTCAATTGTTAATTAGCTTTTTGAAGCTATAATGCTCTGTGGTTGGCACTCTACAGTCACAAACAGATAAGAATAAACTGCTTATCAACAACAAAGCCAAAAGATCGAAAAGCTCAATTGGATTGGATAACTTCATAATATTGAAGGCGCAATTAGCATGGAAGGCACACCCCAACCAAAGCAGGACGGCAAAATACAAGTCACCAAAAATGGCCCCTACCTTGTTTCAGGCAACATTCCCATTTATAACATGATAATCAAATGTGATGGAAGCACAAACATTCCCTCTGAATGGCTGATTGCTGGAAAACTCAAAAGCCAAGAAAAATATCTCCTTTGCCGATGCGGGCAGTCAAGCAATAAACCCTTCTGTGATGGAACACACTTCAGAGTCAAATTCGACGGAACCGAAAACAGCGGGAACATGCCCTTCGAGCAGATGTCAAAACAAATCGATGGACCCCAATTGACGCTCAAAGATGCCGAAATACTCTGTGCTTCTGCACGGTTCTGCCATCGAGGCGGCGACATCTGGGATCAAATCACAAAAACAGATAACCCTAAAATTAAGGAAAATTGTATAAGAAATGAATCTGATTGTCCATCGGGGCGACTGGTGGTTATAGATAAAACAACAGGCAAACCTATTGAGCCAACGTTAAATCAAGCGATTGGGCTAATTGAGGATCCATCGATCGGCGTTGATGGTCCCCTTTGGGTACGCGGCAGGATTCCAATATATTCAGCTGATGGAAAACTCTACGAAACTCGTAATCGAGTGACGCTGTGCCGCTGCGGCAAATCAATGAATAAACCATTTTGCGATAGCAGTCATTACCCTGAAGAATACCGGGAGGAAAGATAGATGAAAAAGAAAATAGTAATTTCCGAAGAAAAAAAACGTCGATACAATCATAAAAGAGAAAGAGAAAGCCTATGTGCTATTCTTTGCTTCTTGGTGTCCGCATTCGCAGCGCTTCTTGCCAATCTTCAAAGAATATGCCAAATCTAATCCTAATGAATGCTTAATTGTAATGATCGATTTTAAGAAAGACTTATGTGAAAAATACTCAATCGAATACTATCCAACAGTACTGCTATTCCAAAAGGGCAAAGTTAAGAAAAGACTCGATGCAACACCTGGGCTTGGACTAAGCAAAGCTGAATTTGCGGACCTTACAGCCAACACCTAACTTTTTGCTACTTTGCCAATCCTACCATTCGCTCTGTCGATTGTTTACTAAAAATTATGTTGCCTATGGCTTTTGCTCCTGGTTTGTGCTTGTAACAATGGACAAATGGCTTTGTTTGCGCAGCCGTCAATTCTTTATTTGCATTCATAAAGCATTTTAAAGGTCATCTGCCTAAGAGCGTCACAAGCTCGGAAATGAACAAACTTCCCAGAGTTTAGCTGCATGGTTACTGTTTTTGTATTAACTCTTCATATTCAGAGTTAACTGTACCATACTTATTGAGCAAAATGTTGTGCACTTTGCGCCATTCTTCACTTATTGCCCGCCAATTCGGGCCTTCAATTATACTCTTCTGTACATACGAGGTCATTGCTGCTTCACGTTTTATGATTCTTTCTTTGCGGTTGACGCTGATTAACCCGGAGCGGCGGAGTTGCTGGAGCGTTTTATCAATTTGATTTTGATTTACTGGGTAAGTTAATGTGTGGTTTAAGTCGTCAGTTAAGGATTCAATTGTGAACTCTTCTTCGGCACGCAGGCTGATTGCTGCAATCATATCCTGCATTAGCCTAGCGGTTTTGGTTATGTAGAAGGCTTTTTTGGGCACCAGCATTTGCTCAAGGCGGTATGCCTCACGTTTATAAAACCAGCCCTTCGCAAATTCAGCAACCACCAAATACGCGCACATAAGAAGAGTTAAGAAGATATAGAATAGCGGTGGTGGTGCTACAAAACCGAACACTGGACCAACGGGCGTAAACGGCACCAGCAACGCAAATAAGATTATGGCTAAGCCGCTGGCTAAGAGGTATTTGCTAGTTTTGCTTTTCCAGAAAGGTCGACGTCTTGTCCTTATAACAAAAACCACCAGAATCTGAGAAACCAACGATTCAATGAACCATGCAGTCTGGAACAGCGCAGGCTCGGCAGCAAATATAAACAGCATAATGGCGAAGGTCAGGTAATCGAAGAGTGAGCTGACTGGGCCCAGAGTCATCATAAAGCGTCGTATGAATGTGATGTCCCAGCGTTTAGGGCGCTCAACGTATTCTTCGTCGACGAAGTCGGTTGTTATGGTGGATTGTGACACATCGTAGAGGAGGTTGTTGAGCAATATCTGTACGGGAAGCATCGGTAGAAAAGTTAAAAACAATGCAGCCCCTGCAACGCTAAACATATTACCGAAGTTAGAGCTGACACTAATCATGATGTACTTCATAGTGTTGCCGAACGTTTTGCGCCCCTCAAAAACCCCCTCTGCCAGTACAGTGAGATCGTTCTGTGAGAGAATAATGTCAGCTGATTCTCGGGCTACATCCACCGCGTTGTCAACCGAAATCCCGACATCACAGGTTTTAAGTGAGGGGGCATCGTTTATGCCGTCGCCCATGTAGCCCACAACGTGGCCGTTCTTTTTGAGCAACGTAATTATGCGGTCTTTCTGGGCGGGGTTAACGCGGCAGAAAACATTGGCTTCTTCAACGGTCGCCATGAGCGCCTCATCGGTTTTGTTGACTATGTCGCCTCCGAGCATTACTCCTTTAACTTCGAAGCCTAGTTCGTCACATACTTTTTTTGTTACAAGTTCATTGTCGCCTGTGAGAATTTTGAGTTCTATACCCGCTTTTGTTAGAAGCTGGATTGATTGTTTGGCTGTTTCTTTAGGCGGATCAAGGAAAGCAACGAAACCCAAGAAAATCATGTCGCTTTCATCGCTAATAGAGTATACAGCTTTGTCTTCTTTTAGTCGCTTGTACGCGACACCGAGCACTCGGAGTCCTTGGGCGCTGAATTCGCGGTATTTCTCCTCGATTTTCAGGCGGTTTTCATCCATAAGGTCTGAAATTACTTTATCCAGCTCGTAGTATGCGCAGACTTTGAGGATTTCTTCAGGTGCACCTTTTGCGATGAAAAACCGTTGACCTTCACGTTCAACCACTATTGAGACGCGTCGGCGGATGAAGTCGAAGGGAACTTCGTCGATTTTTTGGTATTGCTCTGTCTCAACTTCTCTGTGTTTTAAGATGGCTTCGTCAAGGGGGCTTTTGAGTCCAGTTTGGAAATTGCTGTTTAAAAATGAATATCGGAAGACTTTCTCATCTTCGTTGCCCTCTAGGTTCACGTTTAGGATTAGTTTGATTTTGTTCTCTGTTAGGGTGCCTGTTTTGTCGGTGCAGAGCACGTTCATGCTTCCAAAGTTCTCTATCGCTGAAAGTCGCTTAACGATGACGCCTTTACGGGACATTGCAATAGCGCCGCGAGATAAGTTTATGGTGATAATCATCGGCAGTAACTCAGGTGTCAATCCCACCGCTAGCGCCACCGCAAAAAGCAGGGCTGATACAACGCCTGTTTCTGTGGGGTTACGTAATGAGATGGTTAGGAAGACGAAAATAACCAGCAGGAAAGTTACTTGCATGATTAGGAAACCGAAGCTTCTGATGCCTCGTTCAAACTCAGTTTCAGGCGGTTTCTCAGTTAGTTTTTTGGCAATTTTGCCATACTCAGTTGAACTGCCAGTCTTAGTTACTACGGCAGATGCAGTTCCACTGACCACTGATGTTCCCATAAAGCAGTAGTTACTCCAGTCAACCATGCCGCCTTTTTCTTTGGCTATCCCCGCGGTTTTCTCAACTGGAAAAGATTCTCCTGTCAATGCGGATTGATTGATGAAGAGGTCTTTGGCGTTTAGGACCCGGGCGTCGGCGGGGGCGATGTCGCCTGCAGAGAGATAGAATATGTCGCCAGGTACGATTTCGGGCAACTTTATTTCTTGTCGTACGCCGTCTCTAAGGACGGTGGCAGTTGAGGTGACTTTCTGTTTTAGGAGTTCCGCGGCTTTCTCGGCTTTTCTTTCTTGATAGAAATCCAATATTACACTGACAAAGATGATGGTCAATATGATTGCAGTATTAGCCCACTCTTCCAAAAACCCTGAAATTACACCCGCAATTAACAGAATAATTATTAGGGGGCTTTTAAAGTGCAGAAGGAAGTCTTTGAGGGCTGAGTGTTTATGTCCACGGGCGAGTTCGTTTGTGCCGAAAACTTCCAGACGGTCTGTAGCTTGTTCTGAACTCATTCCCCTTTGAGAAGTATCTAAGTGAGTTAAGAGTTCATCTATGGGTAACCTAACTATTTCTTCGGCGCCCAAAACGGGCTTCATGGCAGTGACTGGTATATCGTTCAAAGAGGTTTTCGCCTCGTTAGTAAAATCTGCCATAAAGTTCGTCTCTTAGCGTGAGTTAGTGAATTTGGCCCTAAAGATGTTTCGCATTAAAGTTACAAAGACAGAAAGGTATTATCTGTTTCTATTGCTTTTGAGCAGGTATTTTTGAAAAAATGGAAAGTATGCGCTCTGATTGTTGATCCTAAGAGGGTTTGGAGAGGATTTCTTCTCGGTGGAAAAGTTTTGTTCCAACATAGAATATTGCAATGTCAATTACTGCGAATATGAGTATGAGTAAAGCAAGTACAGCTGGTCCCAGAATAAGCAGCCCAGAGATTTGGGCAAAAACTAAACCCAGCACAGGCAGCAAGAGTAAAACGCTTATTTGCTGAGCTTCTTTGAAGCCTTTAACTCTGGCGGAGATGATTACTGTTAAGCCAATGCTGCAAAGTGCCAACGTTGGGGCAACACCAAAGATTAGGATGAGCCATATCGCGTTGGGAAGCAGCAGAGCACCGTTAAACATTGTAAAGCCCACTATGTCGGCAATAATTGTATAGACCGCAAAGGATACCCATGTTACGATCATGGCTGGAATGAAGCTTACAAGTATTTTTCCCAATAGAAGTTCGCTATCAGAGATTGGTGTGGCTAAAAGCGCCTCTATGGTTTTCCTTTCACGCTCTCCCGCGAAGCTATCTGAACCCATGACGCTTGAGGCCATGACTGGTATTATAAGGAAGAATGGGGCAAAAAAGTATAGTGCCATGATGTAGAACATGATTTGATTTGGTGTCATCTGTGCGATTTGGGCGCGGGCATCTGAAGGTAAATTGCCTATTAACGATTGAAAATCCTGTGGATCCATGTTCTGCGCTGGAGTCTGTGAGATAACCATTATTATCGCAGGAAATACCACTGCAAAAATCAGTGGTAAAATGATTATGGGTAAAAGGACTTGCCAGTTGCGTTTAATTTCGAGCCAGTCTTTTTTGAAAACTAACCACGCCTTTTGCATATTCATTGTATTTTTCCTCCTTTGATTAACTTGAGATACGCCTCTTCCAGCGAGGGACGCAGCACGTTAACTGAGATGATTTGCCCTTTAGCCTCCACAATAGCGCGTACGATTTCTGGGGTGGCTAAACGGGTGTCCTCAACGTTAATTAGAAGGGTATTTTGTTGCTGTTTTACTTCTTTAGTCATGGAAGTGGAATTCACTGCTTCCAAAATTTTGGAAGTAACCTGTGTTAAGCCAACCTCGATGACGGGCTGACCGCTAATTCTTTGACGCAATTCGTCAGGTGTACCCACAAGAAGGCACTTACCTTTATTCATAATCAACACTCGCCTACAGAGTTTCTCAGCATCTTCCAAGTGATGCGTACTTAGCAGTATTGTGCATTTTTCATGCTCACTTAGCTTAGCCATCATATCTCGTATCTCCTTAGCTGACTCAGGGTCTAAACCCGCAGTGGGTTCATCCAAAAACAGCACTGGCGGCCTGTGTACAGTGGCGCGGACGATAGCAAGTTTCTGCTTCATACCTTTACTGAAGCCAGCCACCTTATCGTTTCGACGTTCCCAAAGGTGGAAAAATTCCAGCAACTCCTGAATGCGCTCTTGTCTCTCTTGGGAATCTGTGATTCCATAGGCTTCTGCAAAGAAATCCATGTTCTCATAGGCTGTTAGCCGCTCGTAGAGGCTGGGGTTTTCAGTAAGTATACCAACCGATTGGCGCACTTTTATCGGGTCTTTTTGAATGTTATATCCTGCAACAGTAGCTGTGCCTTTTGTGGGGGCGATGAGGCATGCGAGCATGCGGATGGTGGTGGTTTTTCCAGCCCCGTTAGGGCCTAGGAAGCCGAAAACTTCTCCTTTTTCAATTTTTAGAGTGAGGTTGTCTACGGCAGTTAGGTTGCCGAAGGTTCGAGTGAGGTTTTCTGTGTCAATCATGCATGTGCCATCCGGTGTGTTGTATAGTTGTTTGGTATTATGAATAACTATTTAAGCTAGACGAAACCGTTTTCAATTTATGAAACTAGTTAAACTCTTGGATCGAGATGGCTCAAATATAGTCTCAGACCCAATAAACATCACTATTCTGCGTGAACTAGTAACATCAGAACAAGCAGTATCAGACATAGCAGAAAAACTTAATTTATCAATACTCAACGTTTGGCGCCGAATACAAAAACTCCAAAATGCCAAACTAATCGAACATACTTCAACCAAGAAAGTAGGCAACTTGGAAAAGAAATTCTACCGTTCGACAGCCGCCTTTTTTACTCCACAGCAATACTTCAATTTTACACCCAAAGATACCAGTTTAAAGGAAGCATTTGAAATCTATAACGGCATTCAAAACAAGATGATGGCGAAAGCTGCCGCTTACGGCGACATCCCAAATGATGCTGATCCAGTTGATTTCTCATTCTTCGTTAACATGTTAGTGTTTGCTGATGTTTGTGGAAGGCCTGAAGTTCAAGCGAAGATAGTAGAGCTCAAAGAAAGACTCCTCAGATTTAACCAGCAAGCCAATGTGACATAGCTTTTAGAGTTTGCCTCGTGATCACATGTAGTAACTTCCATAATAACTTATTAGATCATGTCATTACTTTAGCCTAAAAACATCACATTTTTAGGTTAAAACAACTAACTTCTGTTGGTGACACTCATGAGTAGCTCTGGACAAAAATATCTAGCCTTTATCAAAATCAGTCCTAACATGGCTGCTAAACTATATGAACCTTTGATGGAATTCAGTGAACAACCAATCAATGGTGTAAAACTCGAAGAAGCCTATCAAGTATTTGGTGAATGGGATTTTGCAATTCTTTTCCAAGCCGACACTAATACTAATGCTTTGCACTTTGTGGGAGATAAAATCCGGTTGATAGAAGGCGTTTTAGAGACTTTCACCGTTCCGCTTTCAACAATAAAAGACTACCGCAAGCAATAATTCTAAAAAGCTATCATTATTGTAAAAAGTCTATAGATAGATACCTTATCTCTTTTTGTATTTAATAGTTAGAACTATGTGTATTTTGTTTTGAAAAGAAATAGCAAATTTTATTAGCTGATTGAATAACGAACAATATGAGGTAATACAATTGGGAGAAGATGTGATCGAAATCGGGAAGATAATTCATTACTTTTCAAAAATTAATGTTGCGGTAATAGAATTGGTGTTGCCCCTCTCAGTCGGAGATAAAATCCAAATCAAAGGACCTCTTACTGACTTCGAACAAACAGTTGATTCCATGCAGATTGACCGTGAAGCTATCCGACAAGCTGAAAGTGGACAAAGTATAGGTTTAAAGCTTACTCAACTCGCACGAGAAAGAGATGTCATCTACAAGAAGCTCTAAGGAATAATTTCTGCACCATTATACTTTAGAAAATCGAAGTCATCTAATCTAATCTGTCCTTTTTCAATCAGTTCTCGCATCTTTGGAATACGAGCATTAATTGATTCTATTAATTGCTTAACAGTATAGCAGACCTTGTCGTAAGCGTCATCAGTCCACCGCTTAGTAATATTTGTATATAGACAACGGCCACCGCAAATGTCCAGAATCTTGCATTCAATGCATGGTTTTTGATTTACAAACAGCTTATCGAGCTTCAGGGGGTTAGCGTCTTTGATGTGCCCTAGGTAGTATTCTTTCATTCCCCACATTGTTGGGCAGGGTATAATGTACCCGTCGGTTTGTATGGCATAGTTTATCCAGCCGGCACCACAGCGCATCAGGCACTCTTTTTCTTCGTGTAAGAGTGAATTTGCGATGCCCATCAACGGGTAGAGCTCCAAGACTTCACCTCTCTCTTTCATGTTATCAACCCAAAAATCTACGAGAGCATCCACGCCTTGGATATAACTCGTTTTAGTCCAGTTTTCAAAGTTACGCCTTTGGTAATCGTTTCCCCAAAACCCGGCATTAAGTTGCCAGTGGATAGATGAAAAAGAGAATTCATCGTTATTTAGGAGCCATTTTACCTGTTTTTCAATGTCAGTTTGCTCCATTATCGTCATTCGAGCGATCAATTCACCTGTAAACCCGTTTCTTTTTATAAGTTTGAGGTTGTCGATGACTTTGCGAAAGGTTCCTTTTCCCCGGTAATAGTCGGTTAATGATTCTTCACCATCGATAGATACCAGCAATGTGTGGAATCGATTGAGGTACTTAGGCTCTAGCTTGTCGAGTAATAACCCATTTGTCTGCATCATGTAGCTCTTAGATGAGACAATGTCCATTATTTGACGTAGTTTTTCAATTTGCATCAATGGTTCGCCACCATAGAAGGTTAAAAAGCAGTCCGGATCCTTTTGTACGAAGCGATTTAAGTCTTCTATGTCATAGGTGACTTTGCGGGGCAAGTTGTAGTCTATATGTATGTTATCTCCGAATTCCTCTTCGAAGTCATCTAAGCTTTCGCCGAAGCAGTATTTGCATTGCAAGTTGCAGTCGCTGGTTAATATCACATGGAAGAACATGAACCTACATCACGTTGTCGGGTTTAATAGTATTTTTCTGACTGCCTCAACGTTTCGTCATTTAAAACCGTTCAAAATTCACATAGAATCAACTCTGACTTTATACGTAAAACTTGTGTTATGATATAATCCTTATTTGGAATTCAATTTATATTCATCAAATAAATATCATTTTTATCAATAATTATAGTAACATTATTAGGTGTAGACTTTGGTAGGTCTGTCCAGGAATCAAAAGAGAATTTTAGATTTTTTGGAAATAAAACCCGACATGACCACAAAGGAAATTGCTGAGATGATTTTTGGTCGAATTGTAGAGTATAAATCAAAAGAATATGCTTCCGTTCACCGTAGTTTAGTTTCTTTAGAAAAGCAGGGTTATATCCAACGTGTACAAGTACAGCTACGCTGGCGTAAGTCTGGAGAGAAGTTGAAATCAAAGATGACTTCTACTTTCTAAAACTTAGGTTCGTGGGCTTCAAAACTGATGTACAAAGCGGGCTACAGGGTGGATTGTCTGTATTCGTCTTTTATTAATAGTATTTTTCTGCTATTTTTTTGGCTTTTTCATACTCTAACTCTTGTGGGTCTTCTTTTTCACTCTCAGTCTTATCATATTCCGGTTTTTGACTTTTTTCAGTTCCCATATTAGCGATTTTCTTTGCTTTCTCAACGTAGTTTTTAAGCTCCCTATCTTTCATTGTTTTTTCAGGTAATGTCTCAGGAGCATAAACAAGCGGCAAAACAGCTATGAACAAGAAGAAAGCAGTAAAAGAAAAGAAGGCATATTCATTGCCAATTATGGCCGATCCCAAATACTGACCTACTGTTAACTCGAGGAGTTTTGAAAAGAAAAAGGGTAAAACCCCTATTGCGTAATATTTATCGCTTTGTGAATTATTGCTTACATCTCCCCATAAGATTAAAATGAAAAGTACCAAGAGGAAACCCCACGCAATACCATCTAATGCTGCGTTGAAATACGAAATAACCACATTATCAGGGGCTAACGCTAAGACTGCCGTGCCTACACCTAACATTACGAATCCAGCAATAGCTATACGCTTTCGGCCGACATAATCTATGAAAAAACCTCCAAGGACTGCAAATATACCCATGAAGACAGTTTGCGCCAACCACAGGTTTCTATCTGTGTCAACGCCTTCAGTTGATACCAAGGGTGCAGTTAGGTAATTTACCAAGGAGAACATAAACCATGGGATGAAGTATAGAAGAAATGATTTTTGGCTTAGTACTTGTCTAAATGATTCAATCTTGGCTTTTTTTGTTGCTCTAAATGACGATTTTATTGAATTTAAAAATAATAAACTCACAATTCGCCAAGACGCGAGTGCCAACACGAGTACTAATGCTTCGTTGATCTGAGCAATACTAAAAGCAAATATGCCCATCCCTGTCATCAACATTGTTATACCGCTCACTCGCCCTCTGTTCTCAATTGGTATCGAATCAGTAAATAGACTCATGCAAGTCGGCATACCCAAACCCAAAGCTATACCTAATAAAAGACCGACAATGCTCGTCATGAAGGGATTTGAAATATTCATAAGTAATAGCGAGAAAGAAGCTATTGTGCTTAAAATTATCCAAAAGAAGATAAGATGCACCCGATCTATTTTTTTCGATAGTGAAGCTCCCACTATTGCAGAAACAATGAGTCCTGAAAAGTGAATGACCCAGAATATCGGATCAGATACAGTATTCTGAAAATAGATGAGGACAGAATAATACCAAACCAAGGGATTGGCAACTAGAAAAACGTTGATTATTGTCGTTTTTGTCCAAAGGTCCATCTGTTTTTTGAATTGTGTTTTTAGCATTCGCTGTAAGGCCTGAGTGTAGTTTAACCCACTATTAGAATTAAGTATTATGAATTTAGAAGTAGTATTTTTGATGCATTTTTAATGCGCACATTAATAAATCTATCTGTAGTACATGTATACATAACCGCAAACCTTTAATGCATTCTGTACAACAAATATACAGAAAGGAGAAGTGCTTAATACGAACAAACGTGTAAAACCAATAAGAATGAAAGGCTACTGGGTTTAACCACTGAAATGAAAACCCAGTTTTTCTCATTCTTGCCCAGGTTTTATTAAAGGTCTTCGAGAGTTGAGTTTAATAGTAACCTTAACTCAGCTTTATTATTAACAAGTGTTTTCAATTTAAAATTTTCTTCTTTTACCAATTTCTTCATGAGCTTAACTAGATCACGTGTTTTCTCGGAATTCATTGTTAGGTCCAATATCTTTTCAACATCTTTTTCAGTGATTTGCTTCTGAAACAATTTTAAAATTTCCGTTTTTATCTTTTTATCATCTAATGACAGTAGAATCGGAAGGGGCAAAACTTCTCTCTGTGCCCTATTCATTAGCTCATCTATTTCAAAAATATCAATGAATTCATCTCTTAGGGTCATTAGAACTCCAAACGTCCTGCCATAATGACCCAGTAATTCAGTCTCTTTTTTTGTTCCATTTCCAAGAATTGAACCTATTCGAGTTACTGCTTCTGCTGTCGCCACTTTCTGCTTGATGATGCACATATAATCATCAATTCCAATTTCTACTTTCCCTCTCAGGCTGGCTTCCATGGCTTCAGCGCTACTGCTTTCAAAAAAGGCCTCTTTTACGATTCCTAAAATCTCTTTTTTCTTAATTCTGTCGACTTGATCGCCTGCATCATTCAACAAGTAGAGCCCTTTTAGTAAAAGAGCATCCCCTGCAAGGATTGCGATGTCTTCACCGAATTTGCCAAAAACAGTTTGCTTTGGCTCTTTAACAAGCGATTTGTCGATAATATCATCATGTATGTCTGCTCCTCCGGCAAGTAGGACAATTGCTGCTCCAAATTGTGGTGTCACTTCTGGATCTCCCCCAACTGTTTCGCATGCAAGAGAAAGCAAAGCAGGGTGAAGAAAGTCCTTCCAATCTTCAACAAAATATTTCAGCGCTTCTTGAAGAGGCGTATAAGTTACTTTTTCTTGAAGGATCTCACTTCTTGCTAATTCTACTGCTTTTTGGCCTCTTTGAAGCATAATTGAAATGGCTCTTTCCATCAATTTCTCTTCAGGCATATTTTATCGTCTTCATTTTCATATGTATGTTTTTATATTTGTCATTTTAGGTCTCTTGCGATTGAAGCAAGCATAACTCTTAATAGTTTACTGAGGCATTCAAGAGTTCTATGAGTGGCAGCCTGAAGCATATCGAAGAAAAATGGCGCACCAAATGGGCAGATTCCCATTTGTTCGAAGCAGACCCTGATGAAAAACGACAAAAAATCATGGTTACTTTCCCTTACCCGTATATGAATGGTCCATTACATGTTGGACACACTTTTACTGCTTCCCGTGTAGACGCTTATGCTCGTTTCAAGCGTATGCAGGGTTATAATGTGCTTTGGCCTTGGGGTTGGCACTGGACCGGACAACCACTTCTAGGCGCAAGCCAACGGGTTGCTAGAGGCGATGAAGCCTACATCCGAGTGTTACGTGAGGTAGACGGGGTTCCAGAGGAAGAACTCAAGAAGTTTGTCGATCCACTCTACATGGCTCAGTACTATACCAACGAAGGACGCACGGCTGCTAAAAGTGTCGGATTCTCAGTTGATTGGAGACGTGAATTCACTACAATTTTACCCACTTATCAGAAATTCATTGAGTGGCAATATAAGAATCTCAAAGAAAAAGGCTATGTAACCCGTGGGACTCATCCTGTCGTGTGGTGCCCCAAAGATCAAAGCCCAACTGGTGATCACGATCGCCAGAGCGGTGAAGGCGTTACACCTGAGGAATACACTCTTATCAAATACAGGCTTGACGAGAAAACATTCTTGGCAGCTGCTACTTTCCGCCCAGAAACAATCTATGGCATTACTAACATGTGGATTAACCCAGACTCAACTTATGTTGAAGCTACAGTGGACGGCGAAAACTGGATAATTAGTGAAGAAGCAGCTGAAAAACTCAAAGAACAAGAAAGAAAAATAGATGTAAAACGGAGCTTCAAAGGTAAAGAAATAATTGGAAAAACCATCGAAAACCCAATTACAAAACTAAAGTTTCCAATATTACCCGGATGGTTTGTAGATCCAAAAACCGCTACAGGAGTCGTCTATAGCGTCCCTGCTCATGCACCCTACGACTATCTGGCACTAAGAGATCTTCAACAAAAACCTGAGGTGCTAGTTCAATTCGGTATTGAACCGGAAATGGTTAAAGCAATTAAGCCCATCTCGATTATCAAAGTTGAAGGGTTCGGCGAGTTTCCAGCAGTTGAAATCGTTGATCAAATGGGCATCAAAGATCAAAACGACTCCAAAGCCGACCAAGCAACAAAAGAACTATATAAAAAAGAATTCCATGGTGGAACCCTAAAACCCAACTGTGGACAGTACGCGGGAAAAACCATCCGGGAAGCCAAAGATTTCCTGATAGCTGATTTCCAAAAACTCAACGTTGCAGACAGTATGTATGATTTATCTGAGCAAGTGGTTTGCCGCTGTATGACGCAATGTATTGTTAAGATTCTTTCTGGTCAATGGTTTCTTAACTACTCTGATCCACAATGGAAAGAACTAGCAAAACAAGTTATCGCTCAAATGACAATATACCCCGACTCAGCTAAACCCTGGTTCAACACTGTTATTGATTGGCTTCGAGAATGGGCTTGCGCAAGAACCACTGGCTTCGGTACACCACTCCCCTGGGGAGGGGGTTGGATCATCGAAACCCTAAGTGACTCCACAGTCTACATGGCATTCTACACAATAAACAAACACATTAAACAAAATAACATTAAACCCGAAGCTCTAACACCAGAAGTGTTTGATTACATTTTCTTTGGCAAAGGAAACATCGCGGATCTTTCAAAAGCAGTAGGAATCGAAGATAGTCTCCTTGACTCAATGCGCTCCGAATTTCTATATTGGTACCCCTTTGACTTACGTAACTCAGCCAAAGAGCTCGTACCCAATCACCTTTCATTTTGTATATTCCACCATGCGGCTTTATTCCCACCAAAACATTGGCCCAAAGCCATAGGCGTGAACGGAATGCTCATGATCGAAGGTCAAGGTATGCACAAAAGTAAAGGTAACTTCATTACAATGAAGGGCGCAGTCGAAAAGTATGGTGCAGACGCTACGCGTTGCGCGTTGCTCTTGGGAGCCGAGGGCATGGATGACCCCGATTGGAGAGCAGATAACGTTAATGACCTCAAAACCAAATTTGAAGCAATAATGAGCTTTGCAGGATCAATATTCGCTTCTGCTAAAAACGATGAAAACACGCAACTTGAGAATTGGTTACAGAGTAGGTTACAACGCAGAATTAAAGAAGTCACCACTGCACTTGATGAGCTAAAGACACGTACTGCCCTGCAGACAGCACTCTTTGAGACCTGGAATGATCTGCGCTGGTACATCCAACGTAAAGGCAACACAGAAGCCAAGGTATTGCGCGATGCTGTTAAAGACTGGATCAAGATGCTTGCGCCTTATGCACCATTTATGTGTGAGGAACTCTGGAGCCAATCAGGCGAAGATGGCTTTATTAGCGTGGCAAAGTGGCCCGTTTATGACCCAGCCAAAATTGACATAACCGCCGAAGAGCACGAAAATCTAGTAACTGATGTTATGACTGACACAAATAACATTCTAAAAGCAATGAAGATTACCCCAACACGTATAGTATACTATACAGCGGCACCTTGGAAATGGCAAGTTTACCTTAAAATCGTAGAGAAGACAATCTCGGGCGATGCTAAAATAAACGAGTTGATGCGTGAATTTGCTGCCAACCCAAATTTGAAAGCCAATATTAAAGAAATCGCGCCAATGGTACCCCGTATTATTAAAGCACTAACCAAAGTTTCACGCGAACGGAAAGTAAACATGCAAAAAATCGGCGAAGTAAACGAAAAAATGGCGCTTGATAGTGCAAAAAGTTTCTTCAAAGATCGTTTTACAGCAGAAATCGTAGTCTACACTGAATCCGACAAGGAACGCTTTGATCCCAAACAGCGTGCATCAATGGCGTTGCCATATCAGCCGGCAATTTACGTAGAATAATGTCGTGCTTTGCCCTTTATTTTTTTATTATTCGATTAATTAATGCGTCTTTTAGTAATTGGGCTTAAAAATGGTGCGTTTTAAATGTACCTTTTGGGACATATTTTATGTATTTTGTTGCAGATCTGTCGCAATATTTATTATTTTCTAAGCACCTATTGTTTTTTGCAGGTCAAGGAGCAAGCTTTAGACGCAATGCATCGAGATAAAGAAGCACATCACTTAAAACAGCTAAAAAATTGATGTGCGGTCAAGACTTTGTCTCTATGGGCTGAACATGCATAATGTTGAAGCATCTAAGCCTTGAAGTGGCGGTCTCCAAACGGCGCAAAGAGTCTGCTGCGAACAAGACATTGCTTAGGTGAGCCGATTCAACAATAAGGCTCAGACTTGACCTGCCGAAAAATTAGTGGAAGAAAAATTGATAGGAAAAACCGAATAAATTCTATTCCACTTTTTTTTGTTGATGTTTTTTGTTCTAAATCTTCTTTTATAGAATAATTACAATGGTACTGATACGTCAAGTTTTATTCCTTTAGACAAAGAGATGTTTCCGCTTTCTTCCCAATTAGATCGCACAGAATAATAAACCCTAGAACTTTAAAGAAGGCAAAATGGGGAACAGAGGGTTTGAATTACTGTACCTATAATGAACTGGTTGCAGAAAATTCTAAGCATTTCAAATATCCTTATGAGGCTAAAGGTTTAAGTGCAACGTTCATGATTTATCCGTCAAAGGTGTAAAATATGCCAACTCACGGATCACTATCTAAAGCTGGAAAAGTAAGGTCCCAAACCCCAAAAGTCCAAGCTCAAGAAAGGACTGCTCCAAGCCCAAAAATCCGAAGCAGACGCAACTATGAAAAACGCGTAATTCTGCAGAGGAAAGCTGGGCAAAACTGGATGTAAGTCTCCCCATTTTCTCGTATATTGCTAGTTCAGTTTATTTATTTGTAAAGTAAACTCTATCTCGGTACATTAATCTTGATAAAAGAAGTTGCCCTGCGCGAAATCATCACCATACTTCTTTCTATGCAAATGCCTACGCATGAGGATGTCAACCGCCTAAAAATCAAAACCGCGGCAAAATACCACTTAGAAGCAGTACCATCAAACGCTGACCTAATCGAAGTTTTAGCACCACAAGAAGAAAAACAGCTATTGCCTATCCTCAAACGTAAGGCAACTCGCACTATAAGCGGTGTAACAGTTATCGCTGTTATGACCAAACCCTATCCATGCCCACAACCTGAACCTTGCGCTTATTGTCCTGGGGGACCAACTCAAGGTAGTCCTCAAAGCTACACAGGATACGAACCCGCAGCATTACGTGGAACCCAAAACAGTTTCGATCCATACGAGCAGGTTCAGAGCCGCATACGCCAACTCACCGCAATAGGGCACAAAGTCGATAAAGTCGAATTAATCGTTATGGGAGGAACATTCCCTGCCACCCCCATGGAGTACCAAACATGGTTTATCCAGCGTTGTTTAGATGGAGTTACCCAGAAAGAATCAGTCAACCTTGAAGATGCAAAGGCAAACGCCGAAGTTAGCAAAATCCGCAACGTCGGAATAACAGTCGAAACGCGTCCTGATTGGGCAAAGCAGCTCCATGTCGATGCAATGCTTGGGATGGGTGTGACACGTGTTGAGCTTGGTGTACAGAATCCTGATGACGAAATTTACCGCTTAGTAGGTAGAACCCATACCGTTGTAGATGTTGTTGAGGCAACACGTATCTCCAAAGATTCTGGTCTGAAGATTGTTTATCACATGATGCCAGGGATTCCTGGTTCCAGCCCACAAAAAGACCTCGCAGCATATAAGAGAATTTTTGCTGACTCACACTTCAAACCTGATATGATAAAAATTTACCCCTGCTTAGCAGTAGCTGGTACAAAAGCCTACGAATGGTACCAGCAAGGCACCTACAAACCCTACACCACCGAAGAAGCCGCAAACCTAATCGTAGAAATCAAAAAAACTATCCCGCCATGGGTTCGAGTAATGCGTGTGCAACGAGATATACCAGCAAGACTCATCTTGGCTGGAGTAAAGAAGAGTGACATACGCGAGTTTGTCCAGAAAAAACTCAAAGAGCAGGGTAACCAATGCCAATGTATTCGTTGCCGAGAAGTTGGGCACCGGTTAGCAGTTGACCACGTGAAGCCTGATTTGGATAAAGTAAAGATTTTAACGCGGCGTTACGAGGCCTCAGAAGGTCAAGAACTTTTTATTTCAGCCGAAGACCCAGAAAACAACGTTTTGTTGGGCTATCTGCGTATGCGCGTTCCATCCGCTAAAGCTCATCGACCCGAAATCACAGTTGCCCCCTCTGCAATAGTTAGGGAACTGCACATTTACGGCCAACTTGTTCCAGTAGGAAAACATTCTGATGGTGCATGGCAACACAGAGGCTTCGGCGCTGACCTGCTAAAAGAAGCTGAACGCTTGGCAAAGACTGAATTTGATTTGAAAAAGCTTTTAGTTATAAGTGCATTAGGAACAAGAAGGTACTATATGCGCTTGGGTTACGAGCGCGATGGAGTTTACGTTTCAAAGAGGCTAATGTGAAATGAGCGAGCTTGAAGGTTCAGGTTATAGGGGCAAAGTACTACTATTGCTAAAGCAAGCCGACTGTAACGTCGGTGATATCCTTAAAGTTACAAGCAAAGGCAAAACCTACGAGGGCATTTTGATCCCCCGCTTTGGTGAGGGCACAGCAATTATAATCAAAATGAAGAGCGGCTACAACATAGGCATCCGCCCCGAAGAGGATGTGAAAGTTGAGAAAATCGGCAAAGGCACCAAACCCACGTTTGCGACGCAACCGTTGCCCAAGCAAAACTCAGCCCTTCCACACGTAGTTATCATGAGTACAGGAGGAACCATTGCTAGTCGTGTAGACTACCGCACAGGAGCAGTACGTTCTGCATTATCAGCAAGTGACCTATACGGCGTTGTGCCAGAACTTTCAGATATAGCTCAAGTAGATACCGAAATCGTTTTCAGCTTATACAGTGAAAATATAACTCCAAAACATTGGACGGAGTTAGCACAAACAGTAGCCAATCGTATCAGCCAAGGCGTGGATGGTATAGTAATCGCTCATGGCACAGACACAATGGCATACACTTCTGCAGCGTTGAGTTTCGCTTTACAGAATTTGCCTGTTCCTGTCATATTGGTTGGAGCCCAAAGATCTTCTGATCGGCCAAGTAGTGATGCCGCGACAAACTTGATTGGAGCAGTTAAAGCTGCAGGTGAAGCGCCCTTCGCAGAGGTAGGCTTAGCAATGCACGAAACCATCTCCGACAATACAATAGTTGTTCATAGAGGCACAAAGGTTCGTAAATGCCACACCAGCCGCCGAGACACCTTCAAAACTGTCAACGGATTTCCAATCGCTAGAGTCAGAGACCTCCAAGTTACCTTGATAACGGATAATTTCCAAAAAAGAGACCCTAAACGCAAACTGGTTTTAAAACCAAATTTCAGCGACAAAGTCGCTTTAGTTAAATTCCACCCGGGGCTTGACCCGGCAGTTATTGATTTCTACATTGATCGTGGCATAAAGGGTATCCTTTTGGAAGGTTCAGGCTTGGGGCACGTCAGTAAATACTGTTTCGATGCAATCAAACGGGCCACTGCAAAAGGTGTGGTTGTTGCGTTGGCTTCTCAATGTATCTGGGGCAGAGTGGATATGAACGTCTATGACACAGGCAGGGATTTGTTATCATTTGGTGTAGTCCCGCTTGAGGATATATTCCCAGAAACTGGACTTGTGAAGCTCATGTGGGTGCTCGGACAAACCAGTGATCCCAAAGAAGCCGTTGCCCTTCTCCAAACTAACCTCGCTGGCGAATTAACTTCGCGAACGTTTCCACAAGAAGACAAACTGCAATTTGAAGGAGGTCAATAAAATAGCGATTGATTATGCTAAAGTTGGCTTAAAGGTCGGGTTAGAAATTCACCAGCAATTAAACGTTAACAGCAAACTGTTCTGTAGTTGCCCACCGGAACTGTTTAAGGAAGAACCAGAAATCACTTTCCTGCGACGCTTGAGACCAACACAAAGTGAGTTGGGCCAGGTTGATCCCGCAGCATTCTTTGAATTTCAGAAGGGTGTTAAAATCCTCTACGAAGCCAATCACAACAGTAGCTGCCTTGTCGAGATGGATGAGGAACCCCCTCACCCTATCAACATGGATGCTGTTGAAGTGGTTTTAACAGCTTCGTTAATGATGAACATGCAGCCAGTCGATGAAGTTCACGTTATGCGTAAAACCGTCATCGATGGCTCAAACACTACAGGCTTTCAACGCACCACAATTATAGCACTGGACGGCTGGATAAAAGTAGGCGATAAAACCATCCCGATGCAAGCGGCAAGTCTAGAAGAGGACGCAGCTCGCAAGACTGGAACACAGGATGAGGGCAAAACTATCCGTTACCGTATCGATCGACTGGGTATTCCATTGATCGAGGTCGCTACTGCGCCTGTGATTTATTCGCCTCAGGAGGCTCAGGAAGTCGCATTTGCCATAGGTAGAATACTGAGAGATACAGGCAGGGTCATGCGTGGCTTGGGTACAATTCGCCAAGACCTCAACGTTTCACTGCCAGACGGTGCTTTAATTGAAATCAAGGGTGTTCAGGAACTCGAATTAATCTCTACGGTGGTAGAATATGAAGTTCAAAGGCAACTCGGTTTAATTGTAATCAAACAAGAACTCGCCAAACGCGGCATCACACCAGAGAGACTCGCGGCTGATTTCATCGACGTCACAGGTGTCTTCAAAGACACCAAGAGCAAAGTCATCCGCAAAGCATTAGATAAAAAACAGAAAGTCCTAGCTGTCAAACTCACTGGGTTCGCTGGTTTAACTGGTCGCGAATTGATGCCTAACTTCCGTTTGGGCTCAGAATTGTCTGATCGCGCGAAGTTCTGGGGCAGAGTCGGCGGCATATTCCACACTGACGAAACATTATCAAACTACGGCATTACAAACGATGAAGTCAAAGCAGTACGTAAATCTGTTGAAGCTGTAGATGGAGATGCAGTGGTCTTTGTTGCTGATAACGCTGAGAACGTTTTGGATGCACTCAAGGCTGTTGTGGAGCGTGCACAAGAAGCCTGCATATGTATCCCCGCTGAGACCCGAACTGCCAAAGACGACGGAACCACTCGGTATATGCGTCCACGTCCAGGGGCTGCAAGGATGTATCCTGAAACTGACATTCCGCCCCAAGTCATAACCGAAGCGTTAGTGGAGAAGGTTCGAGCACACTTGCCTGAGCCAGCCAATAAGAAACTCGCACGCCTCCTAAAACAGTATAACTTAAACGAGAAGTTAGCGAAGCAACTCGTTGACTCTGAATATAACACTCTCTTCGAGGATATCGCAAAAGGCAGTGGAGTTGCGGCTTCTACAGTGGCGGCATTCTTGACTGAGACCATAAAGGCGCTCAAACGTGACGGTATCCAAACTGAAAACGTCCAAGACAGTCAAATTAAGGGTATCTTTGGAGCTGTAGGTTTAGGAGAGCTTGCAAAAGAAGCAATACCAGACGTTTTCAGCTGGATCTCAAAAAACGAAGGTAAAACCGTACAGGACGCCATTACAACTCTGAGTTTGAAAATGTTCACTGAAACAGACCTGATGCCAGTCATCGATCGCATAATTGCAGCTAACAAACAACAAATCGAAAAGTTAGGTAAGACCGCATTTGGCATATTGATGGGCGCCACAATGAAGGAAGTCAGAGGAAAAGCCAACCCCGACCTTGTAAGTAAACTCTTGAGTGAACGGCTAAAATAACCCTCTTTTTCTCTTTTAACCCTGAACTTTGCCGTAAACCTATCACAAACCCTAAAAAGCTAAAACACAGCATATAGCCTTAAGAGGAGAAGCCTTTGAAGCATATTGAAGCGCGCATAAAAACACCCTTCGGAGAAGTTGTGATCCAAGGCGAAAACCCACAGGAAATCCTTGACATGTTAAGTAACATTCCTGAAAACTTTACTGAAAAACTCTCAGATTTCGTTTCTAATCGTTTAACACCTTCAGGGGCTCAACTTAAGGGCATAGTAGAACCCACGACCGAAGGACCAGTTATTGTCACCCGAGAAAACCTCACACACTACGAAGCCGTAGGTTTAGTTCTATATGCCTCGGATGACAGAAAAAATACAGCGGCACAGGTTCAGAAGCTCCTTGAATCAAGTGGCATCAAAAGCATGGTTCCCGCAAGACTCAACGAAATGACTAAACGAGGACAAGTGTTTAAACCTGACCCTAACAAGCCAGAGTTTAAATTAACAATCCAGGGTGAGAAATGGCTTGAGCAAGAAGTCCTGACTAAACTCCGAGGAAAAATGGGATAAAATTCCTGTCTTATTTTTTGTAGAAAAATATAATACTACCTTTTTCTAGATTTTATTTTGAGGATTAATAATGAATTTTGCTCTTCTAATGGCCGTAGTTTACTCGGTGCTTGAAAGTCTAGGTCTTCCTGGTTTCGATTT
>JAEAME010000668.1_pt1 | contig 31774 bp, 25 predicted proteins | sample 8958731 | NCBI WGS metagenome assembly JAEAME01 (sample SAMN16933194, study PRJNA681113) | bioreactor sludge metagenome | isolation source: anerobic bioreactor sludge (Control) | place: India:Bengaluru | collected 2018-10-24
AATGTCTGTGCCGGCACGCCTAAAAGCGATACTATCGAACACTATCTCAATCGTCCCAGGAAAACCGGGGATTTACACGGTCAGGCTCCGCTATTATGGTTTGCTTATAGTCTATTAGTCAGAGACTAATTTCGGATTTGAAAACGAGCAGATAGAATTACTTATATTTACTCAAACTTACCAGGGAGATGCAAAATGATAAAGTTATTTTATTGGTCATTATGGTTCTGTTTGCTGAGTTTACCAATCATGTCACAGAATAAAAATTTAGTACCGGTTCAAACTAAAATCGAAAATGGCAGGATCGAAGGTCTTCGCGATACTCAAACCGGCTTGCACATGTATTTTGGAATTCCCTTTGCCATGCCGCCAGTAGGCGAGCTGAGGTGGAAAGCGCCGCAGCCTCTCCACAACTGGGAGGGCATTCTGGAGACCAAAAAATTTAGACCGAGACCGGTACAGGGTAACGTTTACGGAGACATGAAATTCAGATCGGACAGCACCAGCGAAGACTGCCTCTACCTGAATGTGTGGACTCCGGCTAAAAAAGGCGCGAAAGGGCTTCCCGTGCTGGTCTATTTTTATGGAGGTGGTTTTGTCGCTGGAGATGGCTCGGAACCCAGGTATGACGGAGCCAGCATGGCTAAAAAGGGAATCGTGGTTTTGACGGTTAATTACCGTTTAAATATCTTTGGCTTTTTTGCGCACCCACAGCTCAGCGATGAATCTCCCTACCAAGCATCGGGCAACTACGGACTGCTCGATCAAAATTTTGCATTAAAATGGGTGCAAAGGAATATTGCCGCTTTTGGTGGCGATCCTGAAAAAGTAACCATAGCTGGAGAATCTACCGGCTCGATTTCGGTTAGCGCTCAAATGGCTTCGCCATTATCAAAAGATCTGATCGCTGGAGCAATCGGAGAGAGCGGTGCAGCCATCCATCCGACGCTGGCTCCGGTATCATTGGCCGAGGCTGAAAAGATCGGGTTGGAGTTTGCTGAAAAAGCTGGTTATCATACCTTAGCTGAATTAAGAGCTTTGAGCACCAGCGAGTTGTTTAATATCTACACCCAATCAAAACGTTTTGGCTTCCCATCTGTTATTGATGGCTATTTTTATCCTAAATCGCTTCCTGATATTTTTAAGGCTAAAGAGCAAGCCCAGGTCCCGCTTTTATTAGGCTGGAATTCAGCCGAAATCCCGGGAATGGCGTTTATGCAAGGCTTACCTTACACGGAAGAAAACTATATCAAAAAGGTGAAAGAAGCCTATCCGAACGATTACGAAGAAGTTTTGAGGCTTTATCCACATGGTTCTGAAAAAGAGATCGAGCTATCGGCGACCGCTCTGGCATCGGACAGGTTTATCGCCTACAGTACTTGGAAATGGTTTGACCTGCACCGGAAAAATAGCTCTCAACCGGTTTACCGGTATCTATACAGTAAGCTGCGCCCGCCTTTAATTGATAAGACTCTTACTCCGGGGTTGGCTGGAGGTACTGTTAAAAAAGAGGAAAATGCGTTTAAAATGCCAGAGCCGATTGGGGCGCCGCATGCCTGCGAAATCGAATATTGTATGGGAAATTTAAATCTGGTTAACGATTATGGCTGGACCGAAGCTGATTTCAAGGTTTCTGAAACCATGCAGAATTATTTTGTTAACTTTATTTTAAAGGGTAATCCGAATGGGGGCGATTTTCCGGAATGGTCTGTAGCAGAAGCGAGCGATGCTACGCCGCCGGTGATGATCATTGATGTAGAATCAAAAGCTGTCGATGCTCAAAACGATGCTCGTTATTTGTTTCTTGATAAAGCTTATGGGAATAATTAGCGCCATTCTTAAAAGCGGTGCTTTTTATTTTAAGCCGCGGGCGGATTAATTCTCATAAAATGATTTAAATACAAAACGCAAAGCAAGATATTTAAGACACTAAAATTTTGTCTCAAAGCTTTTCTTGATGTCTTTGTGATTTTAAAATTTTTTTCTGTGTGAGAAAATTTTATGCTTTTTGTAGAAATATCGTCCTGTAACCTATAACGAAGGAGCAAGCCATGAAAAACGTTTTTTTACAGGCTATTGTCCTGTTGGTTTTAATACTTTGTACTGTAACGCTGATCGCTCAAGAATTGCAGCCTATCGCGCTTCCCCCTCCTCAGAAGACTGGCGGTATGCCCTTAATGGAGGCGTTGAACCTGCGACAGACCATCCGCAACATTGGCGATCAGCCAATTCCGCTTCAAACGCTATCGAATCTGCTCTGGGGTGGTTTCGGCGTGAATCGCGAGAATGGTCCCCGGGGAAAAGTGGGAAGAACAGCCCCATCTGGTATGAACATGCAGGAAATCGATATTTATGTTGCCATGTCCCAAGGGGTTTATCTCTATGAAGCGATTCCCCATCGGCTCACTCCTGTTGTCGCCACAGATGTCCGTAACATGGCTAACCGAAGACCTGAAGCTGCCAACGCTCCAGTGATTTTCATTTTCGTGGCAGATACAGACAAAAGACCGGCTCCGCGACCAGGAACCCCGCCTCCAGCGCCGGGACAACCACCTTCTGAAAAAACGCCTTTGCCATCAGCGCTGCCTAAAGAGGCAAAAGTTCCGCCGTCAGCAACAGGAACCTCACAGCCAACTGGAGCGCCGCCAACTGGTGTTTCTCCCAGCTTTGGTGAAATCGACTTGGGATTCATCGGTCAAAACGTTTACCTGTTCTGTGCCTCAGAGGGTCTGGCAGCCTGGTTTCACATGACTGACAGGGAAGGACTGGCGAAAGCCATGAATCTACGTGAGGCTCAGAAGGTGCTCGCTGCTCAGACTGTAGGATATCCGACCGAGAAAAAATGACCGAAAGTGCTTGATCCAGCCACATTTGGAACGAACATTGGTGACTGGAAATGTGATTACACTAGCGCCGTGGCGATTTATAAATTTCTGCTATTGCTTAAAAAGCAATAGCTTGTAATTGGAAGTAACCATTATTCACTACCTTTTCAATTTTCATCCTGCTATCTTTGACAGTTTCATCTGCCAGAACAGATTTCACTTGATAGTGGGCTTATTAGAGTACAAAAAAATCAAAAATTGTCACTCCTGAGAATGCAGAAGTACATCTCTCATAATGACAAAATTTGAAAATTCATAGATGCCGGGATAAATAAAGATAAATAGGAGAATCATCTATGGCATACAAAGATATTTTAAGAAATTCATTAAAATCATTCGAGGATTTGGAGAAATGGCTTAAAGGACAGAAAGCAAGGGTTGATCCGCGGCTCAAGGATGTTATTGCCAAATATCCCATGAGGATCAATACGTATTATCTCGGTCTTATTGAAAAGATGAATGATGGCATCTGGAAACAGGCTGTTCCTGATGTCGAGGAACTCGAGCATTATATGGACCTGACCGAAGATCCACTGGATGAGGAAGGCGATATTCCGCTTGGCGGTCCCCGGACAATCATCCATCGATATCCTGATCGGGTTTTATTGTTTGTATCCATCGAATGCGCCATGTATTGCCGCTTCTGCACCAGAAAACGAAAAGTCGGTGACGAGCGCAAAAATCCAGCGATGGATGAGATTATCAGGGGAATTGAATATATTGCAGCTCATGAAGATATTAGGGATGTTTTAATCTCTGGCGGAGACCCACTATTGATTCCAACGAAGCGACTTGATGAAATCCTGGAAAGATTGAGAGGAATTCAGCATATCGATTTAATTAGAATCGGTACGCGAGTTCCCTGCGTTTGGCCTCATAAAATCATTGAAGACACAGAATTTATTGAGATGCTAAAAAAGCATACGCCCCGATCACTTAAAGACCCGCAGCTTTACATCAACACACACTTTAATCATCCCAACGAAATCACTGAACAGAGCTATCAGGCTATCAAAATTTTAAGGGATCTGGGCATTCCAGTAGCCAACCAGAGTGTTTTGCTGAAGGGAGTAAACGATGACACCGATGTGATGCGAGATCTGGTTCATAGCCTCGGTAGAATGGGAGTTAGACCCTATTATCTGTATTATGCGGATTTGGTTGAGGGAACCGGTCATTTTAGAACTGAGGTATATAAAGGAAAAGAGATTTGCCGAGACCTTTGTGGAGCTACCACCGGTTTCCTTCGTCCGACTTATGTTGTTGATGCGCAAGGTGGCAGAGGCAAAACGCCGGTGGATCTCGGCTATTCAGATGGAATCAGTGACGATAAAAAGGGAGGAATTCTGACTTCACCGATTGGGCTGGGAAAGGTCTATGTCAATGATCCAATTGAAAAAGTAGAGGGAAAACCATTAAGACATAATCCAAATAGGAAATGAGGTATAAGAAGCATGAATGCGCTTTGCGCGCCATCGTTTGCTGGGACTTGTTTTTGAATTTGTCATTTTAATTCAATTAAAATTGCATAGCTTCAGTTTATCGTGATTCCATAACCATGTGGCTTGTTCAGTTTGCAGCAACCGAAAGGAGGTGATAACTCGCTGAATGTAAAATGATGTTCTATTCATTAAATGTTTCATTTTATAATTGTGGACGCATCGGAGGTGCGTCGTAATCTTAAATAATAAGAGGAGAAAATGTTATGGGAAATCTATTAGCTGTAATTATTCAACTGCTCTGCGGTGCTCTGGGTGGCAACATCGCTGGTTCCTGGCTTAAGAAGTTAACCTTGGGTACCCTCGGCAATTCTATCGCCGGTATCCTGGGCGGGGGCCTGGGTGGCCAGTTGCTGGGCATGCTGGGAGTTGGTGCTGCAAGTACGGGCGGCTTGGACCTCGGAAGTATCATTGGCAGCATTGCAGGCGGCGGAGTTGGCGGTGGAGTTTTAATGGCGATTATTGGATTAATTAAGAAAGCCCTGACCAAGCAAGCTTAAGTTGCACAGGGCGATTATTTCGCCAATTTACCAGATCCCGCGTGTTGAGCGGATGTTCAAGCGTGTAACGCTCGATTCTTTTGTTAGAGTGCTTTATGGTCTTTCAATTCGCTTTCGCTGGCATCCGCTCTCACGCCAGTATTGGAAACATCTCCCTAATAATTTTAATCATCTTTTCTGAAAAATAGCGATTTTTCAGGTAGCGAACAACTTCTCCATTTTTTCGATGACAAATCTGTTTTTCGTGGCGAATAGCTTTTTTGTCCATTTGATACTTCTGTTTTATCTTTGATAAAACCTTTATATTTTCAAAAAAATCATAATGCAGGGCAAATATCAATTATCGATTCAAGACTGGCAGAAAATGCGGAATGATGAGCAAAAAGCTGAAACGAGGAAATTCGAAATGATAAGATTATTATTGATATTTTGTTTGTCCATGGTATTCTCAAGATGTTCAAAAGATAATAAACAGACTTTCGAGCCTGACGGACTTCTGGATCTGAATCAATTGACATTTTCTCACTCAGAGAAAGGTTGGGAATTATATAGCTGGCCTAATAGCAAAGATTGGAATTATTCAATTTTAATGGGCACCAATCGCCTGAAAACTTATGATGAGGTGAAGACCAATAATATTATCGTTTCAGGAATAGACTCACTCAAGCTGGTGCTGGCTAAATTTCCCAAAGGCGAACTGATTACCTGGATTGGACCGGGATGGCTAACGAGATGTTGGGTTGAAAATTTTTATGATCTTTCACTGCCTCCAAAAGAGATCGTTGATGAAATAAAGTTGTATTGCAGCGAGATCAATTTGATATTGCAGGTAACTGAATGATAGCCATATCATATTGTTATTTTGAGTTTGTGTAGTATTTTGAAAACATTCAAAAAGTCAAGTCTGGTGTTTACTGTATTCGTGACGGCGGATGGCTGATTGATGACAAATTTTTGCTGGATGATTGAATTTATGGACGAAATCCTGGCTATATCGCTTGGCGAGAAAGAAATTATGTATTTATGCATAAATAGATTTCCATCCAAAGCGACAACCAGTTCACTTCGTAAGGATTCAATCTCTGATACCCTCACGGTGAAGTTCAACTTTCGGAAAACAGCAGTTCAGCATTTCAATGCGATCATCTTTAATAACCTAAATTTTCTGAAATAAATTCATTTCTTTTCATAAATTTTTATTGACTATTTAAAAATTAATTTGTATATAATACAACAAGCAAATTATGGGGCGATATGTTAGCAAAAATTTTTAGCGCTGCGGTTCTGGGAATTGATGCTTACATTGTAGAAGTCGAAGCGCATCTTGAAAGTCAGTTGCCTGCTTTTGCTACGGTAGGATTGCCTGATAGCGCCGTGAGGGAATCACGTGAGCGCGTCAATGCCGCTATTAAAAATTCCAATCTTCCTTTTCCTCAGAAACGGATTACGATCAATTTAGCGCCAGCCGATATAAAGAAAGAAGGCTCTTCGTACGATTTGCCCATTGCTGTTGGAATCCTTGCCGCATCGGGCGTTATTTCTCAGGAATATCTGGATGATTTTGTCATTCTCGGTGAGCTTTCTCTAAACGGAAACTTGCGTCCCATCCATGGTGCACTTCCAATCGCTGTGGAGATTAGCAAGAATCATCACAAAGGAATGGTCCTGCCAGTTGAAAACGCCAGCGAAGCCGCTATGGCCCAGGGCGTAAAGGTTTTTCCTGTGGCCAGTTTGTCAGACGCCGTAGCTTTTTTCAATGGCGAGCTGACCATCGAGCCATTTCAAGTTTCATTGGCCGAAATTTTTTCCAGCAGCCGTCATTACACCATCGATTTTCAGGATGTGAAAGGACAGGAGCATGTTAAACGGGCGTTGGAGGTTGCAGCGGCTGGCGGGCATAATATTATCATGATTGGCCCGCCTGGTTCAGGAAAAACGATGCTCGCCAAACGCTTCCCAACCATTTTACCCGATTTGACGCTGGCTGAAGCGTTGGAGACAACCAAAATCCATTCAGTAGCTGGGCTGTTGCCCTCACATACGCCGCTAATTGCTACCCGACCTTATCGCTCGCCGCACCACACCATTAGCGATGCTGGCTTAATTGGTGGGGGACAGGTGCCCCGTCCCGGCGAAGTGAGCCTGGCGCATCACGGCGTGTTGTTTTTGGATGAACTGCCCGAATTTAAAAAGAACGTATTGGAGGTCATGCGACAGCCGCTTGAAGATGGTATGGTGACGATCTCCCGAGCGGCGATTTCGATTACTTATCCCGCTCAATTTATGCTGGCTGCTGCCATGAATCCCTGTCCCTGCGGCTATGCGACAGATCCGACTCATGAATGCTCTTGCACTCCGCCGCAGATTCAAAAATATCTATCACGGATTTCTGGACCATTATTAGATCGTATCGACATTCATATTGAAGTGCCAACAGTCAAATATAGTGAGCTATCCAGCGATCGGGTTGGGGAGAGCTCGGAAGCTATCCGCCAACGAGTAGAGCGCGCTCGACAGGTTCAGCTTGATCGCTTCAAAGATAAAAAGCATATTTTTTGTAATGCCCGAATGGAGTCCAAAGATATTCGGCAATATTGTAAAATAGATCAGTCGGGTGAAGATCTGCTCAAAATGGCAATCACCAAATTAGGGCTATCAGCCCGGGCGTATGATCGAATTTTGAAAGTCGCCCGCACCATTGCAGATCTGGATAATGATGAACAAATCAAGCCCCAATATATCAGTGAAGCGATTCAATATCGCAGTTTGGATCGCATGTCATTTTATTAATTGCATGGAGATGTTGAAATGGACTTAAAAACAATGAAAGTTGATTTGCATAAAAACAGAACTATAGTTACAATTCAAGAAAAAAGAATTTATCTGGGAATAACCGATCTGTTTCGTGAAGATATGTTAGCAGTGTTGGAGAATGACATAAGTGAGATGCTGATTAATTTAGAAAATGTTGCCGTGATGAACAGTGCTGGATTGGGCGTTTTGATTATGGCTCAGGATACGATTAAAAAGCAGGGGGGGAGGATAAAACTGACTCACCTGCAGCCACTCATGCAGGATATTTTTTCACGGATGCGACTGGATACACTATTCGAAATTTTTGATACGATGGATGAGGCATTGGCCGATTGACAGAAACAAAAAAACCCTGCACTCAAGATGGGGTTACAAAGAACCGTGTTCGACACGGTGGGTACCAGCCTGAACGCTTTTTACTTCCACTAAACCGCCAGTGGCGGAATGAGGCCCGTAATACACGTTCTAGAGCAAAGTCCCTTTTTATTAGGTGTTGGCTCTTTATAATTTACCCACCTCACCTGCAGGGTTAATTGCTGGATCATAATACAAAAAAAATTTTAAAAAGTCAAGAAAAAAAATGCATTTTTTTTAACACAGTTTTTTAACAACAGAAATATCTCAACCTGAAATTAGTTGCAATAAAAGTCATGGCAATAGTTTTTAGAAGAATCATTTCGAGTTTGATCATTATAATCATTTTTGCTTTTCAAATGAATGCAGATGATCACCATAGAAAACGATCTCGTGAAATGAATATCGAGGTTGGAATATTATCAACCGGAAAGCACAACGCCATCACTGATGTAAAAGATGTCCGTGTGGGACATAAAACAGTCATAACTGGCAAAGATATTAGAACCGGCGCGACAGCAATTTTACCGCACGCTGGGAATATATTTCAGGAAAAAGTCACTGCCGCCATCTATGTTGCCAATGGCTTCGGCAAGCTGGTCGGCTCGACACAGGTGGAAGAATTGGGCGTGATTGAAACTCCCATAATTTTAACAAATACGCTCAACGTTTTTCTTGTAGCAGATGCTTTAATCGATTATACACTGAATCAAAAAGGGAATGAACAGATTGGTTCGATCAATCCCATGGTCGGTGAAACCAATGACGGCTATTTGAATGATATTCAACTAAGGGCAGTAACCAGACAGGACGTTTGGGATGCAATCGCAAATGCTGATTCTGGATCGGTCAAAGAAGGATCAGTCGGAGCTGGAACAGGAACTATCTGTTTTGGATTTAAAGGAGGAATTGGAACAGCTTCCCGTATGCTTCCCGAATCAAAAGGTGGTTATACTGTTGGCGTGCTGGTTCAAACGAACTTTGGAGGAATTTTAGAAATCAATGGTGCGCCAGTTGGGAAAGAATTAGGTCAGTTTTATTTGAAAGAAGAGGTTCAAAATGATGGCGGCTCCTGCATGATCGTCGTGGCGACCGATGCGCCTTTAGCCGTACAAAATTTAAAACGTCTGGCGAAACGGGCAATTTTAGGACTGGCAAAAACTGGCGGCTTCTGTTCCAATGGCAGCGGCGATTATGTAATTGCATTTTCTACACATCCGTCATGTCGGGTGTTGCATCAGGACAAAAATAGAACCAGAAATGTTGAGCAATTGTATAATGATCAGATGTCGCCGCTGTTTTTGGCAGCAGTGGAAGCAACCCAGGAAGCCATTTACAATTCTCTGTTTATGGCAACAACGGTGAAAGGCTGGCAGGGTCATGAAGTTCAAGCCATTCCCCTTGATCGCGTGATTGAAATTTGTAAAAAACATTTAGTGATTAGATAAGGCTTTTTACTATGGAATACAATTTTCAACCTTTAGGAAAATTTATTATTTTGATGGGATTTATTTTGGTAATCGTCGGAGCAGCATTATATTTTTTCAAAGACATTCCATTCCTCGGCAAATTGCCTGGCGATATTCATATTGAAAAGAAAAATTTTAGCTTTCATTTTCCAATTGTAACGTGTATATTATTGAGTGTAATTTTGTCTCTAATTTTATATTTGATAAATAAAAGATAATGTAGGTTCTGGAACTCATCATGCGTAAAAATACTCAGTTTCATGTGCTGGCATTTGTCATTCAGCTTTTTATTTTTCAAAGCTTGATAGCTGAGACTCAAAACCAGGTCGAGGTAATTCAGATCAAGGGCGGTACCATCAATCCTGTTTCTGCTGATTTTATTATCAGCGCCATCGATCAGGCAGAACAAAATCAATCGCAATGTTTGATTATCGAATTGGATACGCCGGGCGGATTGATTTCTGCCACGCAGGATATCGTGAAACGGATGCTGGCATCGAATGTGCCGCTGGTTGTTTTTGTCTATCCGTCAGGCTCTGGCGCTGTTTCGGCTGGCGTTTCGATTACCATTGCAGCTCATTTTGCCGTCATGGCGCCGGGAACCAATATCGGCGCAGCACATCCAGTTGGTGCCGGTAAAACCGATAGCGCGGACGTAAGCATTAAAAAAGCTACTAATTGGTGGGCGACTTTCAACCGTTCGATTGCCGATAAAAAAGGACGCAACGCTGAATGGATTGAAAAGGCAGTTCGCGAGAGCGAATCCATCACTGAATCGCAAGCCCTGGAAATGAAAGTTATCGATTTCATCTGTCCGGATCAGGATAGTTTATTAATTTTGTTAGATGGAAAAATAGCCAAAGTCGATAGCGGCGATGTGGTTTTAAAAACGAAAGATGCCACGGTGATAAATCATGAGATGAATTGGCGGGCTAAGATTTTGGATCTGATCTCTAATCCATCAATCGCCTATATCCTGATGATGTTGGGTATCCTGGGAATGTATTTTGAATTCTCCAATCCCGGTGCCATCTTGCCGGGTGTTTTGGGTGGAATTTTCCTCATCCTGGCGTTCTTCGCTATGCAGCAATTGCCCATTAATGTTGCCGGAATACTGTTGATTTTATTTGCTACGTTGCTATTTATCTTAGAAGTAAAAGTTACCAGCTACGGGATATTAACTATCGGAGGGATAGCTTCCATGATATTAGGCTCTTTAATGCTCTTTAAAAGCACGCCATCGCTTTCTGTCCATTTGCCGATATCCATCATTCTTGCCGTTACTTTTACAACTGCGGCCTTTTTTATTTTCGCCATCGCGATGGCTTTACGAACCCATCGCCAAAAAATCACCACTGGTAAAGAAGGGATGATCGGTGAAATGGGTGTTGCAGTTACCAATATTGATCCTGAAGGAGAGGTGAAAATTCACGGTGAGTATTGGATAGCGCAGAGCGATGAAAAGATCAAAAAGGATCAAAAAATAATTGTTATCAAAGTCGATGGATTAAAATTAATTGTTGAAAAAATCAAATAACTGATTTTTTAAATACTAAGGAGGAATATTATGCCTGCACTAGTACCTGTAATTATTATCGTTCTATTCTTGCTAATGAGCGCGATTCGTATTTTCCGTGAATATGAACGCGGTGTCGTCTTCCGCCTGGGACGTCTGGTCGGAACTAAAGGACCGGGTTTGGTTCTGATTATTCCTATTGTTGATAAAGTCGTAAAAGTCAGTCTGCGAACGATTACGATGGATATACCGCCGCAGGATGTAATCACCAAAGATAATGTGTCTGTTAAAGTAAATGCTGTGCTGTATTTTAGAGTTCTTGAACCGGCGAAAGCCATTGTTGAGGTGGAAGACTATTTATTTGCAACTTCACTACTGGCTCAGACTACTCTAAGAAGCACGCTGGGCATGGTAGAACTGGACGATTTGCTCTCGGAACGAGAAAAAATAAATCGTGAATTGCAAGCGATCACGGATCATCATACCGATCCCTGGGGCATTAAGGTCTCGTTAGTCGAGGTGAAACATGTCGATCTGCCGCAAGAAATGCAACGAGCCATCGCTCGACAGGCTGAGGCAGAACGCGAGCGCCGCGCCAAAGTGATTCACGCCGAAGGTGAATATCAGGCTTCTCAGCGACTGGCGGATGCAGCAGAAGTCATTGCTAAAGAACCCATGGCCATGCAATTAAGATTTTTGCAAACCCTGACCGAAGTGGCAGCCGAAAATAATTCCACCACGATCTTCCCGGTGCCCATTGATCTGATCATGCCGTTTGTAGAGAAGTACATGAAAAAGAAAAAATAGTCTGTCGATCTTTTGACAGAATAAGTATTTTCTGCTTTGCACGAGCGTAAATTGAACTTTTATGTTCAATATATGACCGTTGTAGCATAGTTTTGAATCAGAGCGAGTAGCAATACTCGCTCTTTGTTCATTAACAAGCCAGGAATCTTCATGAGTACTCATAAAATTTATCTTGAACAGCCGTACTTATCTCAATTCCTCGCCGCCATCGTCCGCATTTTCCCCCACGAATTATATCACGCCGTCGTATTAGACCAGACCGCATTCTATCCAACTTCGGGCGGGCAGATGCATGATACGGGCACGATCAATAGTATCGAAGTCGTAGATGTAATCGAACGGGATGATGAAATTCTGCATCTGGTTAAAACGCCGCTTGAGGTTGGGAGGGGCGACTGTAAAATTAATTGGCAGCGCCGGTTTGATTTTATGCAGCAGCATACTGGCTTTCACATTTTAGCCCGAAGCTTTTTAATGGTCACTGGAGCACGGACGTTTTCTTCGCATTTAGGTGAGCAAATTTCGACCATCGATGTCGATCTGCAGGAAATCAATGAGGAGCAGATCGAAGCAGTCGAGGATTTGACGCAGCAAATTATTTTTGAAGATCGAACAGTGAAGGCGTATTGGACCAAGCCAGCCGATGTGGATAAAAATCGCTTGCGGAAGGAACTGACTGAAAGGGAAGAAATCCGTTTGGTTGAAATAGAAGGTTTTGACGCCGATCCCTGTGGCGGAACGCATGTCAGTTCGACTGGTCAGGTCGGTCTGGTGAAGATTATCCGCTGGGAAAAAATTCGAGGTTATCTGCGTTTTGAATTTTATGTTGGTTGGCGAGCCGTTCGAGATTATCAGAAGAAATGGGAGGTCAATCTTCGGCTGTCCAATTTGCTTTCCACAGGTGAAAATGACTTCGTTGGCTCAGTCGAAAAATTGCAGGTTGAAACTAAAGAATTGATTCGGAACAATAAAAAGTTAGCAGAGCAAAATATCAGCTTTGAAGCACAGGCTTTGGTTCAGGAAGCTCGACAGAAAGGGAAAAAAATAGTCACGCTGCTATTCGATAACAGAGACCTGAATGAAATCCGCTATCTGGCGAAACGAATTACCGAATCAAGTGATATCTGGGTTTTGTTTGGCTTGAATGATGATAAAGCCCATTTGATTTTCGCTCGCCCAACAAAATATGATTATAATTTGAATGACCTGGTTAAACAGGTGGCACATTTGATCGAGGGGCGCGGCGGCGGCCGACCTGATTTTGTGGAGATCGGGGGATCAAAAAAATCAGTTCTGGAAGAAGCGCTGAATAGCGCTCGGATTATCATTGAGCACATGCTTCAGTAGGACAGGATGCCGTCCTGTTTTATTTTACATAAACTAATCCTTTCTGCCTCATATCATTAACCGCTGAAGCCTGATGATTTATCGGGTCAAATAATATTGCCTGGGCGCTTCCAAAATAAACATCATAATCGGTCGTTAAGTTGATTTTATGTCCCAACCTTTTGAGATACTCGATTTCATTGGCTTCGATCCGCGTCTCCATTTCAATGGTATCTTCATAATAATTGTAATGAAAACGAGGGCTTTGGATGGCTGCTTCTAAAGGTAGATTAAAGTCAACGACATTGATGATAATTTGTGCCAGCATTGAAATGATCCGTTCAGCACCGCTGCCACCAAGCACTAAATAAGGTTTTTGATTTTTTAACAAGATGGTTGGCGCCAACGAGGTTTGAGGACGCTTACCTGCTGCTATTGAATTATTTTCAGAAGGATCAGCCGAAAAATTGTACATTGCGTTATTTAATAAAATGCCATACTTGGGGATGGTGATACCTGAACCAAAGAAGCCGTTTAAGGTCGATGAGATGGAAACAGCATTTCCATATTGGTCAACTATGGAAATATGCGCGCCATTGCCGCTTTCGTGATTGACACGATCATTCATTGGATTTAAAGCGACTCCAACACTATTCGAATCTATCTGGCTGACACATTCTTGAATATGTTTATCTGATAATCCCAGTTCCGGATTTAAATGATCAATTTGGGGATCTCCCATAAAATGCGCCTCACGATCCTCGAACACCTGTTTCATGGCTTCGCTCACCAGATGAATATAGGGACCACTGTTTAATGAATGTTTATTTAGTTCGAATTTTTCCAGAATTTTCAATAATTCGATTAGTGCTGTTCCGCCAGAGCCGGGCAGGGGAGCGGAAATGAGTTCGAAATTTCTATATCTTCCCTGAACGGCTTGCCTGATTTTGGGTTCATAGGTTTTTAGATCACTGCTTTGAAGCAATCCATTATTGACCTTCATTTCATTAACGATTTCATTAGCGATTTCACCCTGATAAAAAACTTGGGCGCCTTGAAGTGAGATCAAGCTATAGGTATTGGCTAAATCTTCGCGCTGCTGCTTTTCCCCTTTTGTCAGGGGAAACCAGCCAGGAAAGAAAATATTTGAGGTAACTCGGTCGGATTCGATGACGCTGTAAAATTCTGTTGAGATGTTGATCAATGCCTCTGAAACGGCAAATCCTTTATTTGCAAGCTCAATAGCTGGCTGAAACGCCTGCTGCGCCGTCATGGTGCCATAAGATCGGAGTGCTCTTTCAGCTCCAGCGACCATACCAGGAGCACCAATTGATTGGTAACCATATTCGGTATAAATATTAAACGTTTCAGAATCCTGGTAGAAAACAGCCGGGTCGGTACTGAGCGGTGCCTGTTCACGAAAATCAATTACAATCGGCTTTTGTTCTTTAGCCAGCCAGATTAGCATGAATCCACCAGCGCCAATACCTGACGCATAAGGTTGAACTACACCTAACGCAAACATGGCAGCAACACCCGCATCAATCGCATTGCCACCCTGTTTTAAAATATGCTGCGCAATCTGGGTTGCATGAGAATCGGGAGTAGCTACAAGTCCAGTTGCTGGAATTTGTCCCGAGGCGGAGATAGTGAAGATCAAACAAACGGTGATGATTATTAGAAGAAAATGCCAACTTCGAGAGAGTTGCGAAAGCAAAGTGTTCATTATCGGTTCCTCGATGTTCATCAATTTATTAAATTTTTTTTCGTTTTCGGTTTAGGGAATGAATGAACTGCCAGATATGGGGCTGAGTGCATAAAACATAGAGTTTCAGATGATTAACGCATCATGTGCTAGGCGCTGCATTTTTCACCACATTGAGTCAGGTTTTCTTCCCATTTGCCAAAACTAAAACTGCATTTAAATTCTCACTGCTTGATGGTAGTGCTATCGAACTTCGCATCAAACAAGTCTGGTTCGTAGCGATAATTTTGAAATGCCTGTGCCGTTACTGGCGAAACTTGTTGCAATAATTTAGCCAAAGAGTTAATTTCTTCCTGACTAATTTTAGTTTTGGAAACGACTTCAACTGTAACATCTGTTTGGGGATAGCGATTTAGATAGGGTGGTTTAAACAAAAAATCCGCCATTTGTGGATTGGGATCGATGATCTTAATATCTGAAAAGCCCTGAAGTGCAAATACATCTTTAAATTGTGCCATCGAATAGCCATAATGGGTGCAGTTCAAGCTGGCAAAAATTGGTGTACTTGGTTCACTAATTTTTGCCAGTGCTTCAGCAACATATTTATTAATGTAGCCAATCGTTTCCTCGCTATCATATCCTCGCTCAATACTTCCAGCCAACTTATGACACGCCTGCCCCACAATTTGATTTTCAGCGTAGCCACGACTGACCAATAAATTTTTGTGAGCGTTTGATTGGATGGTGGTTTTAGTAGCAAAAATAATTGCCGTCGCACCGGGATTTCGATCGAATTCTTGAGAGATTAAATCGACGCCCGTTTCTACAATTCCAATCATTGGGAATTCAGCCTGACGATAAAATGGCGTTTTTTCGTAGAGCACTGAAAGCGTATTACAGGCGATCAACAATAAATCTGGATGATACTTTTTTGCCATCGCTTTTAATGCCTGGTTGAAAATCCGAATTTTTTCCCCTTCCGAATCGAGGCTATTATAGCCGCTGCGGTTATGAAATAGCGAATTAAAGAACACGATTCTGACACTCTCAAAAACTCCGCTTTGAGGCAAACGAGCCGACACATCAGCAGCTACTGATAACCCACCCAGGCCAGAATCGGTTACCAAAATCGTTGCCTTTTTTTTATTCTTTAAAAAATTATCCATCATTTGATCGTAATCCTTCTTTTGACTGCACCAGAGAGATATGGTAAATATTATCATCAAAGCTAAAATAGTTTTGGTGAAAGATTTCATAGTCTTTCCCTCATTAATTATCATCTTGAATATTCAAATTACCCAATGACTCAGTTAGCCAATCACACTGAAACCTGCTGCGTCTCTGTCTCATTACCTAATCTTCCAGTCACCTAAAAACCAACAGCGACGCCGTCTCGTCTCGAATCTGCACCACCATAAAGTGTGCCTGTTTTCGGATCGCTTAAAATCCCCTGAGCGCCGCCAAAATAATTATCAAAATCGGGATGTATTTTTATTTCGTGTCCCATTGATTTGAGTTGTTTGATGATCTCCACCGGGATTCGGCCTTCAGCGTGAAGTACCTTGTCCAAGCAATGAACGCGTGGCGCTTCAATAGCGTCATCCATTGACATTTTGAAATCGATGACATTCATGATAATTTGCGCTAGCGCCGAAATGATTCGTGTTCCGCCGGGACTGCCCAACGTCATGAACGGCTTACCTTTTTTTAAAATGATGGTCGGGGCAATGCTGCTGGTTGGTCGCTTGTAAGGGCCAATCGAATTCGGCCGACCGGGCAGATCATCGAAATCGCTGAGATGATCATTCAATAAAATTCCCGTCCCCGGTACCACGAGACCGGATCCAAAAAAATTATTGATGCTCTGGGTCAACGCAACTACATTGCCTTGCTCATCGATGATCGAAAGATGCGAGGTATTGCTCGATTCAGTTGCGATATAAATTGGCGGAGAATAATCGAAAGCCGCTTTATATTTGTTGATCCTTCTGCGAAGCCCTTTTGCATATTTTTTATCAATAAATTTTTCGACTGGCACTTTATAAAAATCAGGATCAGCGGAGTTGATCGACTTATCTGCATACATTATTTTCATGGCTTCTGCAAAAATATGAATGAATTGGGCAGAGTTATGTCCCAGCTTTTTGATATTGAATCCTTCCATGATATTCAATAATTCGATCAGATGGGTTCCGCCGCCAGTCGAAGGAGCGGCCGAGATAATTTGATAACCCCGATATTTTCCAATAACTGGTTTTCTGATTTTAGCTTGATAAGATTTCAGATCAGATAGTTCAAATAGCCCACCCTGTGCTGTCACCTCGGCTACAATGGCTTCGGCAATTTCACCTTCATAAAATATTTTTGAGCCCTGCACCGCTATTTTTTCGAATGTGGTTGCCAGGTCCCCATTTTTTAATGTAGCACCACTTTCCAAAGGTAATTGGTCTGAAAGATAAATTGCTGCAGAGGCTGGATATTTGAGGATTTTTTCAAAATTTTCAGAAATCATTCCATTCAGTTTTTCACTGACTGGAATTCCCTCCCGCGCCAGTCTGATGGCAGGTTGCAAAACCTCGCTCAGCGTCATGGAGCCATAATTTTTTAACGCCAGTTCTGCACCAGCAACTAATCCGGGAATTCCAATAGCCGTAGCGAATCCTGGGTCAGTTAATTTTTTAAAGCTGGAATCATTTTGATAATATAACTCCGAGGTTGCTTTTCCCGAAGACATCTCGCGATAATCAATCATGATCGCTTCTTTTTGGTCAGCCATTTTAATCATCATAAAACCACCGCCGCCGATGCCTGATGCATTCGGTTCTGCTACAGAGAGCGCGAAAGCAACCGCAATCGCCGCATCGACGGCATTGCCACCCTGTTTTAAAATTTCAATTCCGACTGTTGAAGCAATCGGATGAGCCGAGGCGACCATGACATGAGTGGCAGCGACATCATGTGATTTCTTTTGAAGTTCAGCAGCGCATAAATGAGCTACGAACAATTCAACGAAAATTAAAACCAACAATGAATAAAAATAACGATATTTAAATGGAGTCAAAATCTAAGCCTCCTGCGCGATATTTTTTGGGTGGATGATTATCACATCGTTTTCTAAATAATGCACAATAATTTGGGTCATTGCGAAACTCGCCATCTGACAGTTCCTCGCATGTCAGCTTAAACTAAAAAATGTTCCATTTCAAATTGACACGCTTTAGTAACACTTGACCTCGTCCATATTCACCGCCAATCTCTCCGCTGCAATCTCTTTTAACCGTTCCAAATTTCCCATAATAACAGACAATGTCACCGTATGCTCCAGCTTCTCATTTGGCGCTAAAGCCTTCGCTGGTCCGTGACACTCAATTTCACAAAATCCACCAAGCCGGCCATCGTCATTGTACATCTGAATGGCATCGCCGTAATCATAAGGCTTTTCCCAGGGATGGTCGAGGTAGATGGCAGAGGGATCGACGTCAAATTCTTTGAGATAGAGTATGCCTTGATCGCTATTCTTTTTATATGACAAATAGGCGATCCCATTTCTCGCTGCCCAGGGAGCAAAGCCTAATTTGTAGCGAAACTTGCCATCGATTTTTACTGAAATCCAATCATCACCCATGGCTATTCTTTCAGGAGGGACGGTGCTAAAATTGACCGGACCGTAATCCCGAACTGTGATATTTTTGTGAGCAGAATCTTTTTTGATGGGAATAATCATGGTGCCTGCGGTGTCCAACTGGATCAAGCTCCATAGCCCGACATAATCGACATCTTTGCCAAGTGTTTTGTCAGATAGATTGATCAGTTCGTGGGTAAATTTCATTCCAACAAATTGCATATCTTTATCAACGAAATCAGGCGGCTTATCAAGCAATTCTATTGTCCGAATGATCTTGAGATGGTAATCTTGATCTTTTGTATTTTTAATTTTGAACTCGTTGGAGCAAACGAGCATATTGGCTTCCTGTCGATCCAATTTATAGCTGCCGGGATCCATCGCTTCCGGGACGATCCAATTTCGAGCTTTATCTAAATAAAAATCCGCTTCTGGCGCAATCCAGGTGCGAGCGCCGCCCAGGTTCCAATCCAGCTTTGCTCCACTCCAGAATTCTTTGGTGCCGATTTTGGGACTAGGCCAGATGAGATTTTTGCCGTTGATCCCATCGACAGACATGGCTATTACTTTGCCTCCGTATTCGGGCGTGATCGCCAGCATGGCGCTTTGTTCATTGCCAAGAATAGCGACCGGAGTATGTTTCTCCATTACTTGAACCAAATCATTTACAGTCTTGAACATCTTTTTTTCCCCTCCACAAGAGATGATAGCAATGAGTGCGAGCAGCAAGATAAATTGGGTCAGTCTCATTTTGATTCCTCCATGATTTACAGTTTAATGAGAAACGTCAAATGTGAAATGTGAGATGAGCATCCACTATCCAGCATCAAGTATCCAATATCCAATTGCCGTCCCACGTTTCATGATTTATTTTATTCCGAATTTGCTACCTTCAGACTTTCAGCCATAACAAATTGTGGAATGATTACTGATACTTCATTTGATGGCGGACTTTCATTATTGACCCGATCCAATGCGGTTACCACGTAGAAATAACTTTGTGCTGATTGAACAGATCTGTCAACATAAAAAGTATCTGCTTTTGTTGTGATATGAATCAGGTTCTCGCCGTCATTGAAATCCACCGGACTTTTTTTAGATCGGAAAATATTGTAGCGCTGGGCATCTGCTTTTTCAACCAGACTGTCGGGATGGCTCCAGATCAATAAAACATTGCCTGACGATAGAATATGCGCCCTTAAATTGCGCGGATCCATCGGCGGTTGGTCATCCTTCCAACTCATCGGCGGCAGATTGGCGAGATAGTCGAAGCCACGATTATTTAAACGACTTTTTGATTTTTTAAGTCCGCTGTAGCTAAAAAATACCATGCCATTGGTGCCATCTCGATTAATAGTAATTTGATCGATGAGTTCAGTAATCGGCCATTTCTCTGAGCCAAGACTGTTTACCATCATGCCCGGGAAAATGTATCGTTCATGAATGGAATCAAACCAATGGCGGACTGTTGACTCATACGGGGCAGTGGGATGATCCGTCTGCCAGTAAACCATCGGAACAACAAAATCTATTTTGCCTTCAGTGATCCATTGGCGGGCGTCTTGATAGACAACATGATAGCCGTTCCAGCTACTATAATCGTATTTTCCTATGACGGCAGCCGAAATTTTCAACCACGGTTTTAATGCCGTGGCATCATCATAAAATTTACGCACAAACTGATTGATATTTTCTCGCTGCCAATCCTCCCAGCTCAAATTGCCTGGATTACCCTCTGGTGAGCTGAAAAGACGCAGGCTGATTTCATCGTGCGAATATCCCTGTTTGTTTGATTCTTCAGGGTAGCGGATATAATCAAAGTGGAAACCGTCGATATCATATTTTTGTACAATATCCATCGCGACTTGATGGACATAATCTCGAGCTTCGGGAATACCCGGGCTTAAAAAGACGTAGTGGGAGCTGAGCGGCATTCGATTGCCGTTTTTATCACAAACGATCCATTCGGGATGTGCATTATAAATTTGTTCTGGATTCGTGTGTGACGGTGGTTCAACTCCGCGCCAGGCTGGAAAGGCGTTGAACCAGACATGAAATTCCAACCCCCTGGCATGGGCTTGCTCAAGCGCAAAAGCCAGGGGGTTCCAACCGGGATTTTCCCCCAGCGTATCCGTCAACATGGCGGACCAGGGTTCATAATTTGATTGGTAAAAGGCGTCGCCATTGCCGCGAATTTGAAACAGGATGAAATTCAATCGCGCCTGTTTGGCGTCGTCCATTATTTCGATGATCCGCTGCTGCTGCGCAGCCACTCGATTCGAGTCCGCTCGCACTGCCCACTCCATGCGCGACACCCAGAGACCGCGAGCTTCTTTAGTGCTCGGCTTTTTTTCTTTACAAACCGATCCGAGCAATAGCCCTGCGGTCAGAATGATGAAAATTAGCTTTATGAATTTGTCCATTCGTGCTCCCTGAGCTTTAGAAATTCCAAAAATCAAATTTCAAACCAACAGATTCCATCGCTTGGAACGATGGAATCAGTATTTATTAGATTAGTATGCTTTGTCACCCAATTAGCTAAATAGTGTCAGTCTGAAAAATCGAGGAACTGACGGTCGGTTACTTATCAAAAGCCGATAAGTTATTGAAATTTTATCATCACTAATTTAGTGACCGACCGGTCAGTGCCCCTTTTCAGACAGACACTAAATAGCCTATTGCCCGATTACCTAATCACCCAATTACCAAATCACCAAATCACCCAAAGAACTCTGCCAGCTTCTTTCTTCGCTCTTCAAAAAACGGCTCAGCATCCAGCCTTGAAAAAGTTCGTTGTGAAAAATCTCGTTCGACTAAATTTTTTAAAAACCGATTTTCAAAATCAGCGATTCGTTTGCCGTAAATATGGAACGAATCGGACTCATCGACATAGCGGCCAATTTTGACTTCTTTGCCAATTCGTTTGCCGACTTCTCTGGCGACATATTCCATCACGTGGATGAACGCAAAACAGTTCATAAACGAAGCATCGTACGCATCGCGGCTGCGAAAACGGATGTTCATGTTTAGGGTTGGATTTTCATCTTTATCATTTAAAATTCGGAACCACATACTTTGCAAACAGGCCGGATCGTAAATATCAGTGTCCATATATGGCTGCCAGGTGATTGCCTGCGCCTGCCTGGTGAACGGCTGTGCCACTAATTTTTCGATCACATATTCGATCTGGTTGATGCGGACGAAGGATTGCTTTTTGCCCTGAATTTTTTTTTCAATTAATTTCACATAGCTATGATCCAGCAAAAAGTGCGATGTCTCATGCTCAAAAAAATTCTGCTTTTCCTCTTTGGACAAACAAAATAGCGCCCGATCAAATTCGCTGAGCGGAACTTCATAATTGAACAGCCTGCCATGATAGGTATATTGCCATCTTGTATCTGAAGGATCGAGCGGCTCACGAATCCAGTGGTCTTTAATTCCATCTCGTACTTCCTGCACATATTCTTCCAGGTCTTCAAATCCACCGGGAATGCCGCCGAGATGGATCATCGGCTCAGCGGTGGGCTGCTCGATAGAAATCAGCATCGTACAATCTTTGCTGGCCGGATCGAGATAATTTCCTTGCTTATCTTTCGCATCATACTGGGTGCGGATTTCACAGCCATAGGTGTACAATCCGATCATGGCATCTTCCCACGCTTCTGCCAGCGATTTGCCAGCTACCGCAACGACGGGAATGTTTCCATTCGTAGCGGGACTGATGGGATGGATGTTAGCTCTTTTTTCTTGAAGGATTTTTTTCAAAGCTGATAGTTCCATTTATTCTCCATAAAATAATCATCGGGCAAAGCATTTTCCTGGATGGATCGTTTAGAAGAGAATTGAGTTGGCGATTTATTGGTTATCGAATTCATGAGAATTATTGACATTTTGAATGAGCTAAAGAAACGAAATTCTTTTCAAAATGTCAAGGATTTTTTTGAGCCATTCATAGAGCTTGAAAATAAAAAAGGCTGCGATACATTTCATATGAATGTAACGCAGCCAATCGGATTGGTGGAGCTAAGGAGGATCGAACTCCTGGCCTCTTGAATGCCATTCAAGCGCTCTCCCAGCTGAGCTATAGCCCCAAATTTTTTGGTGTCTCAATAATAAGAATTTTTTGACAAAAAGTCAAGCGATTTTTTTTATTCATCACGAATGAAATCCAGATAATTATTTTGGTGAAAATCATATTTGAGTTGAGCTAATCGGAGATGAAAACAGAACATCAAATAATTAGGAGGAGATAATTGCAAAAATATAGTGCTTGTTTTTTTGTGCTAATTTGATTATGTTAATCCCGAAAAATTTATAGGATTAAAATTCAGGATCATGCCTCGCATCATTTTGCATATCGATATGGACGCTTTTTTTGCCGCGATCGAGGAACTGGATCATCCAGAATATCGCGGCAAGCCAGTCGTTGTTGGCGCTGATCCCAGAGGTGGGAAGGGGAGAGGCGTGGTTTCGACCTGCAATTACGAAGCCAGAAAATATGGCATTCACTCAGCCATGCCGATTTCGCAGGCGTATCGAAGCTGTCCCTTCGCTATTTTCGCTCCGCCGCGCATGGAGCGCTATGTGGAATGTTCCCGCCAGTTGTTTTCAATTTTAAATGAATTCACTCCGAAGGTCGAGCCGATTAGTATTGATGAAGCGTTTCTGGATATCACTGGCTGTATTCGTTTGTTAGGCACGCCAGAGGAGATCGCCAGAAAAATCAAAAAGTGCATTAACGATCGACTTCAATTGACCGCATCGATTGGCATTGCTCCCAGTAAATTTATTGCCAAAATCGCCTCAGATTTGAAAAAACCAGACGGATTGGTAATCGTCCAACCTGAAGAAATACTGGAATTTTTGCATCCCTTGCCCATCTCGAAAATGTGGGGCGTCGGGAAAAAGAGTGAAGTGAAATTGAAAGCCATGGGAATTCATACCATTGGCGATCTCGCCCGATTGACTCAGGATATGGTCATGAAAAAATTTGGCAAAAATGGGATTAATTTTTGGATGCTGGCGAATGGCATCGATGATCGGGAGGTGGAGCTGGATCACACGGTCAAATCGGTCAGTCTGGAAAATACTTTTGATCAGGATGTGGATGATGAGCACATTATCGAAAAGACTATTTTTTCAATCGCTGATAATTTGAGTCGAATTCTGCGGGACAAGAATTTGAAAGGGAAAACAGTTACATTGAAAATTCGGCTGCAAGATTTTTCCACTTTCACCCGCGCCCAGAGTTATGGAAGCTTTTTTGATTCCTCCCAGGTCATTAACGAAACCAGCCTGAAGCTCTACCATAACTTTAACCGACATAATAAAAAAATCAGATTATTAGGAATTTCGGTATCTAATTTAAACAATCAATGTGATGAACAGCTTGGATTTTTCGATCAAGCCAAGAAGTCAGACCAGAAGATTGATCAGGTGATCGACCTGGTTCAACATAAATTTGGGCCAGATTTAATCAAAAAAGCCAGTTTAATGGACAGGCATAGTAGAAGGATCGGGACGGCGGATCATGAGAAATGAGGGAAGGAATATGAAATTCTATCAGAACAAGCACACGAAAACACAACTCACACAACTACTGGGACAAATCGAAAAAGCGATTTATCATCCAGTGGCAGAACTGGAAATCACTGCCTGGAAGACGAAAGAGCCTGTTTCTTATGATGAAAGAACATCGGGGGAGACGCTCAAATTAAAGGTGGGGGATCGATGGGGAGATTTATTCGATTGCGCCTGGTTTTATTTTCAGGGCGAAATTCCAGAATCGGCTGCTGGGAAAAAAGTGGTATTGATGATCGATGTGAGCGGCGAGGCGCTGGTTGTTGATGCAGAGGGAAATCCGGTACAGTGTTTGACAACGCTCAAATCTATTTTTGATCCAGCGCTGGGCAAGCCGGGTAAAAATATTATCTTTTTAAAAGAGCGAGCACGAGGTAAAGAAAAAGTTGTGCTATGGGCTGATGTCGGCAATAATGATCTATTCGGTGCGCTGCAAAATGAGGGAAAAATCCAGCAGGCTCATATCGCCATTTGCAATGAGCCGATGCGACTGCTTTATTATGATTATGAAATATTGCTCAATTTGCTCCAGCAATTGCCGGAAAATTCAGCGCGCTACCAGCGGATTTTGTATGCACTTTATAAAGCGGGCATTCATTTGAATGAATTTTCAGATGCGGAAGCCGAAGCGGCCCGATTGGAAGTGGCGCCAGAATTGGCCAGGCAAAATGGGGATTATTCGTTGAAGGTCAGCGCTATGGGTCATTCCCATCTGGATTTAGCTTGGCTCTGGCCCATTCGGGAAACGATCCGAAAAGGGGCGCGGACATTTTCTAACGTGCTGATGCTGATGGATCACTATCCTGATTTTAAATTTGGCGCCAGCCAGGCGCAGCTTTATCAATGGATGAAAGACCGTTATCCTGACTTGTACGCCAGGGTCAAAAACAAAATAGTCGAAGGTCGCTGGGATTTATTGGGCGCCACCTGGGTCGAGCCGGATACCAACATCATTGGCGGGGAAGCGTTTATCCGACAGTTCTTATATGGCAAAAAATTTTTCAAAGAGGAATTTGGACAGGACATCAAAGTTTTATTCTTGCCCGATTCTTTCGGCTACACCGGGGCATTGCCTCAAATAATGAAAAAATGCGGCGTGGAGTATTTCGTGACCATCAAATTATCCTGGGATCGATTCAATATCTATCCGCATCATTCATTTATTTGGAAGGGGATCGATGGGACTGAAGTATTGGTTCACATGCCGCCAGAGGGGACTTACAACAGCTCAGCATCACCTCAAGCTATCAAGAATATAGAAAAAGCTTATCTGGATAAAGCGGTATCAGAAGACTGCCTGCTGGTTTACGGCATCGGCGATGGCGGCGGCGGACCAGGCTTCGAGCATCTGGAACGATTGCAGCGGGAAAAAAATCTGGAAGGATTGGCGCCGGTGACCCAGGAAAAGGTGCTGGCATTTTTCAATCGGCTGGAAAAGGATAAAGATAAATTCCATACCTGGGTGGGAGAATTATACCTGGGAATGCACCAGGGCACTTACACCACGCAGGGACGCAACAAACGCTACAATCGAAAACTGGAGCTGGCGCTGCGAGAGCTTGAATTTCTTTCAGTATTATCCAATTTATTGGCTGATACTAATTATCCCAAAACACCGATCGAAAAGATCTGGAAGGAGCTGTTGCTCTACCAATTTCATGATATTTTGCCGGGATCCTCGATTACGCGGGTATTCGATGAATGTCTGGAGCGATATGCGGCGCTGGCCAGTAAGATCGATGACTTGAGGAAAATGATGGAGTCGGCGCTGCTTCAAAAGGTTGATACATCAAAATTAAATGAACCCATTTTGATTTTTAATTCACATTCCTGGCAGATAAACGAGTGTCTCAAAATCGAAAACATGAGGTATTGGAACTAAGCGCCGCCCATGGGTTTCGTGGCGATTGATCGAAAAAATTCTGTTTCAAAATTTCCTAGACTAATTGTAAAATCGGATTTGTTAGAGAATGAATTTTTGCAAATCAAGTTCGACGAGAGTGGAAATATTAATTCAATTGTTGATAAAGAAAACCAAAGAATCGTGCTACAGCCTGGGGCAATTGCCAATCGATTGACCGTCTATTTCGATGATGGCGATGCCTGGGATTTTTCGGTGGATTATGAATATCGAATCGCTGGTTATTTCGAGCTGCAATCCAGCGACGCCATGATTGATGGACCAAAAGCGATCTTGAAGCAAGTCCGCCAATTCGGTCAATCGAGACTCATTCAAAATATAATTTTGACGTCGGGCAGTCGAAGGCTGGATTTTGAAACCCAGCTCAAATGGAACGAGAGCAACAGAATGCTGCGCGCCTCGTTCCCGGTCGATATTCATGCTACGGAATCGGTGAGCGAGATTCAATTCGGGCATATCAAGCGACCGAATCATCAGAATACTTCCTGGGACAGCGCCAAGTTTGAAATCTGCGCCCACAAGTGGATCGATCTTTCCCAGCCGGATTATGGCGTGGCGTTGTTGAATGACTCAAAATACGGGCATAAAGTGGTGGGAAATGTTCTGGATATCGATTTGCTCCGCAGCCCGCAAAATCCTGATCCGAAGGCAGATCAAGCCTTCCACGAATTTATTTATTCACTTTATCCACATGCTGGCAATCATCTGTCCAGTGGAGTGATTCAGGCTGGATATGAATTGAATATCCCGTTGGAAGCTATTCAAATTGAGAAGAACCCGGGCGCGGGAAATTTGCCTTCAAGATTTTCGTTGGTTTCAGTCGATGTCGAAAATGTGGTCATTGAATCGATAAAAAAGGCAGAGAAGGGTGATGATATGATTCTCAGATTGTATGAAGCTTATGGCATGGCAAATACTGCCAGAATTAAATTCGGATTTTCGATCAAAGCTGCCCATTTGATCAATATGCTGGAAGAACCTATTGCTGATTTGGTAATAGAGTCAGATTCAGTGGTACTTGATTTCAAGCCTTTTGAAATTAAGACCGTTCGGTTGAAGGCAGAAATTTAGCAATCAATATTGCTAAAAAGAAAGCATAGCTTAGCCAGCGAGACTGTCGAGAAAATACTCATTCAAAACTTTATATTCAACTGAAAAAATCTATCCAAACAGAGATGCCACCCGTTTTCGGCGGATGGCATCTGTGCTAAATTTTAATCTGTTTTAAATTTGCTTCGAATATAAAATATGGCAATCTTTTTTCAATTGTAAACAGAAATCAGTTTTTCAACGTTTTTTATCGTCAAAAAATCACACCTTTATCTCATCAGCATTTTCTTTCACTTTGACGATCGCATCCACAATTTCCTGCATATCATTCTCATCGCCTAATAGCACGAATTGAGGAAACCAGATGGCTTCTTCGTAACAGGCTTTTTCAGTCTCCGGGAGATGGTAGGCGTTGTAATTTACACCCAGATCTACTTTTTTCCCTCTCGATCCGAATGCCTGGTTTTTGAAAAGTGGCTGCGTATATAATGGAATAGAATAGCCCGCGCTCAGGATCAATCCTTCCTTTTGAAGAGCTTCGATAATTTTAGCTTTGGGGACGTTATTAAAATGCTCTTTTTTATATCTCCAGATGTAAAGATGAATCGAATTGCTGGTGATATTCGAATCATGAGCAAGAATCTCGACGCCATCAATTTGAGCCAGATGCTTGCTCAAATATTTAGCGTTCTTTTCTCGTTTTGCTATCATCTCAGGATAGCGATCAAATTGAGCTAACAAAACTGCTGCCTGAAATTCGGTCATGCGATAATTGCCGCCGAGATAATAATGTTCATACCACACGCCGCCATCCACTCGACCACAATTGGCAAATGACCGACAAAATTTAGCCGTCTCATCGTCATTGGTCAGGATGATCCCGCCTTCGGCTGAAGTGATGTTTTTTGATGATTGAAAGCTGAAACCGCCGGCATCGCCGATGGCACCGACTTTTTGGTGATCCCATTCTGATCCCCAGGCTTGTGCCGCATCTTCGATTACTTTCAAATTGTGTTTTTTAGCAATGGCAAGGAGGCGTTTCATATCCACTGGCCTGCCGCCAAAATGGACTGGCATGATCGCCGCCGTTTTTTTTGTAATCGCTTGTTCGATTTTATTTACGTCTATATTGTAGGTTTGCGGATCGATGTCAACAAAAACAGGGGTGGCGCCAGTGTCAAGTATGGCAGTGGCGGATGCCACAAATGTATAGGCGGGTAAAATCACTTCATCGCCGTGGCCAATTCCACTCGCCTTCAGCGCAACTGATAGTGCCACCGTGCCACTGTTCACACATATTCCATATTTTGCCTGATGATAGCTGGCAAATTTCTCTGCAAAAGTTTTGACCATATTCCCCTGCATCGATCCCCATTTGCCGCTTTCGATGACCTGCTTCAAATTGCCGATCTCATTTTGATCCCATACTGGCCACCTGGGAAAAGGCTTGGTTTTAGCTGGAGAACCTCCGTTGATCGCAAGCTTAGCCATTCATTTTTCTCCTAATATTGCAAGATTTTTTATTCGCTGATTTCAGTAATTTAAAAATCATAGTAAAAGGAAAATAGGAATAGTGGAATTCTGGAATGATGGAACAATGAAACTACAACCTAAAATTCTAAATTGGAATTAAACAATCGCCGATAATTTTCATTTCTTTTAAAGATATGGAGTGAATCCCCCGTGACGGATTCAGTGCATCGACACAGTCGAAGCACTCCAAAGCAAGCATTGAAATTACTAATGATCTAAGATTTTCATTTTAGAAATTCGGGTATAAATTTAAAGCCTGTATTCCAACGATCCACTATTCCATTATTCCAGCAGTCCATTGTTTCTATATTCCCATATAATCTTTCAATTTAGATTCAACAACTGCTTCACTATTGTCACGGCCGTAGCAGCATCGGCTGCATAGCCATCAGCACCAATTTCATCGGCATAGCTCTGCGTTACAGGTGCACCACCGATAACGACTTTAACCGAATTTCTTAAGCCATCATTTTTCAGTGCTTCCAGTGTTGTTTTCATATTCAGCATGGTGGTTGTTAGCAAGGCGCTCATGCCGATTACTTTAGCGCCATTGTCTTTGATCGCATTGATAAATTTTTCTGGCGCAACATCTACGCCAAGATCGATAATTTCAAAACCAGCGCCTTCCAGCATCATGGCGACCAGGTTTTTGCCAATATCATGTAAATCACCTTTGACGGTTCCCAGCGCCAATTTTGCTATGGGTTCCACTCCTGATTCGGCAAAGCGCGGCTTGAGCAATTTCATTCCCGTCTTCATTGCGCGCGCGGCAATGAGGACTTCAGGGACATAAAATTCATTATTTTTAAATTTCATACCAACAACTTCCATGGCGGCTATCAGTCCTTTGTTTAGAATTTCTTTGACCGGGACATTGGAATCAAGAGCTTGCTGGACTAACTTTTCAGTGTCAGGCGCTTTCCCATTAATAACGCAGTTTGCAATCTGTTGTAGCAGTTCCATTCATACCTCCAGTTGTTATTTGATAACATAGTTTTCATCTAACTCATAATCTTCTAGCATATCGATGATCTTGATAATATTTCGATGCGAGTTATTAATCAATGGCTTACAATGAGTTTCTATAGTGATATAGTTAATATAAACGCCATGCATCACGGCGCGAAATTGACCCTGCCAATCGACCACACCATCTCCGACAACCACATATTCTTGATCATTATCAACAGTCTTACGAAAATCTTTCACATGAATCGACCGAATATGTTTTCTAATAGCTAAATATCCATAAGGGTAAGGGATTTCGCCGGCAGCGGCGGCATTCGCCGGATCCCAGTTGGCTTTTAAATTCTTGGAATCAATATCATCCAAAATTTTGGCGGTACTAACGCCGCTGTCTGCCCAAAAGCCCGGCTCATTCTCCAGTAATAGCTGAAATCCGTATCTTTCCGCCAGTGACGCCATTCGTTTTAAAATATGAATTACCTGAATATAATTGGATTGTGGTTCTCGTTCGTATCGTTTGAATCCGAAAATAATGACGTTTTTTGTGCCCAATCGATCTGCCAGCCGGAAGCTTTCATAAATATTTTCTTCAATCTGGTGTTTCAGTTGCTCCTCTTCGTTTAAAGCAATTTTGAACAACCCCGGCGAAACTGCAGAGATATTTAAATCATTTTCTTTGACAATCTCTTTTACCAGATTGATTTCATCGTTTGCCACGTAAGGTACGCGTCCGGTCGTCAGCGTCCGAATTTCATAATCAGTAATTCCCCATTCGATGCCATACTCCACTGCTTTCCTGAAATCCTTTGAAATTTCATCAGAGACGATTGCCAATCGCATAGCTTAATGATCCTTCATTTTAAAGGTTTAGCCAATACGTATCCAATTTTGCTTGCCAGTGGTCACCAAATGACGATCGCCAAGATGAAAGCGAGACCCTCTCAATTCGATTATAACTAATTTCAACTCTATCATCAATTTAATGTTCCAGAGAAAAAATGGGTTATTGGTGAAATTATCATATTTCGCAGCCTCAAAACGATTACTCAATTTAAAAATTAATCACCCGCAACTGATCAGATGTTTGAAACTCATTATGCCTCGACTATCGTGTTAACTGCTTCGACCAAACGATCCACTTGTTCAAAAGTATTGTAGATATGCAATGAGGCGCGAATGGCATTCAAACCATGCTCGCCGACCGGGCGCAAGCGGATATTGAATTGCTTTTTAATTTGAGTAACACAATCACCATAAATTTTTTTATCATCCAGAATTTTAAATGAAACAATGGAACCGGATAATTCTGGATCGGACGGGGTGAGCAATTTTATTTTAGCATTTTTTGACAAATGCTCTTTTAGATGACTCGCTAAAGCCCTGCCCCGTGCAGCGACATTTTCCATGCCAATTGCATCGAAAAAATCCAGTGCAGTTCCAATGCCCATGATGATCGGCGTATTTCGGGTGGCGTATTCTACGCTTTTGGCGGCTCGCTGATGTTTGAAAATTTGTTGTTCAAGAATATAAGTCTCATCGGAATAAGCGCCCACATGGGTGGGCCTCCAGACGTCAAGCATCTCTCTTCGAATAAAAAGTATGCCAGTCCCTTTGGGCCCGCACAGCCATTTGTGACCGGAACTGGTGTAAAAATCACAGCCTAATTTATGGAAGTCGATCGGGATCATTCCAGCTACCTGAGCGCCATCCAGCACAACGTAGATGCCCTTTTGATGGCAAAGCTCAGCAATTGCTTTGACTGGAAAAATCAAGCCGGTGGTGCAAAGTATGTGGCTGATCATCAGCACTTTGGTTCGAGATGTAATAGCCGATGCAATGATTTTTAAATTTTCTTCTTTAGTAATACCAGGCTCAAAGAGTCGAACCCGAATGCCTTTGTCATTTGCCAAACCTAACCAGGGAACTGCTCCGCCAGGATGTTCATGCGTGGTCATGAGAACCTCATCGCCTTTATTTAATGGAATCCCGCGTGCGATTATGTTCATCCCCTCTGTAGCGTTTCGAGTAAAGGCAATTTCGTCAGAGTCACAATTAAAAAATTTAGCAGCTTTTACATGGACGCTTTCCACCAGTTCATGCCCGGTTTCTGAAATACTTTCCAGATTTAACATGTGAGATTTAATGGCTTCAATTACTGGATAAGGTGAGGGACCCAAACCTCCAGCGTTCATATAGATCAAGCCATCGATTAACGGAAATTGCTGTT
>JAEAME010000669.1_pt1 | contig 31738 bp, 30 predicted proteins | sample 8958731 | NCBI WGS metagenome assembly JAEAME01 (sample SAMN16933194, study PRJNA681113) | bioreactor sludge metagenome | isolation source: anerobic bioreactor sludge (Control) | place: India:Bengaluru | collected 2018-10-24
ATTTGAATAACTCGTCCAGAACCGTGTTTTGAATTTATCTTGGACAGCAATGATGATGGATATCAGACTGAGGCCTGTAAGAGAAACCGACAAAGAATTCTGCCGGCGGGTTCACCACACGGCACTGCACGATGTAGTAGTGCTGCAGTTCGGGCAATGGGACAATGCTTTACAGGATGAATTTTTTGAGAAATCATGGATTTCGTTATCCCGTCAGATCATTGAAGTCAACGGTGCCCCTGCCGGGACTTTTTCTTGTGCCATTTATCCCGATCACCTGGTTATCGAGCAAATCTATCTACTGCCCCAATTCCAGGGACAGGGCATTGGTACAGGGTTGCTGCGGCAACACCTTGATAAAGCACAGGAATTGAAAATTCCCGCCCGGCTCAATGTCTTATTCGAAAACCGGGCCCGGATTCTTTATGAAAGATTGGGCTTTAAGATCACCGGCAAAACTGAAATCTTTTATCACATGGAAAAGCCTGGATAGCTTCGATGGCCCAGCAGGCAAATCAACTCCAGTATTTCCTTTGGTTACTTGTTACAATATCACCAGTACTCTGGTAAAATATCGAATTAGAATCTTCATGCTTTTATGGGTGCTTTTTTAAACCGTGTATTAGCCTTAACCTGGAGATAATTTATGAATAAAGTATCAATCAGAGATATCAGCTTGACTGGCAAACGGGTATTTGTCCGGGTTGACTTTAATGTACCGCTGGATGAAAAATCCGGACAGATCATGGATGACAGCCGCATCCGGGCTTCATTACCAACCATCCAATATCTTATCGCGAAAAAAGCCCGGATAATTCTGGCTTCTCATCTCGGCCGGCCGGATGGTAAGGTAGTGGAAAGCATGCGCATGACGCCGGTAACCCGGCGCTTGGAAGAACTGCTGGGGAAAAAAGTGGCGGCCACCCGTGACTGCATCGGCGCTGAAGCGGAACAAGCGGCGGTGAACCTTAAAGACAGCGAAGTGCTGCTCCTGGAAAACCTGCGTTTCCATGCCGAGGAGGAAGCGAATGTGCCTGAATTCGCTAAAGCTTTAGCCCAGCTAGCGGAGATTTATGTCGACGACGCCTTCGGTACCGCCCACCGCAAACATGCCTCGATCGTGGGCATCACCAAGTTCCTGCCCTCTGTGTCCGGCTTGTTGCTGGACAGGGAGTTACAGAACCTGGGCGGCATACTTACCCAACCACAGCATCCCTTCTGTGCCTTGCTCGGCGGCGCCAAGATCAGTGATAAAGTCGGCCTGCTGCAAAACATCATGGGAAAGGTCGACCGGGTGCTGATCGGCGGCGGTATGGCCGCAACCTTCTTGAAAGCAAAAGGCATCGATACCGGCCAATCAATGCTGGAAACCGACCGTATCGAGACGGCGCAGCAAATCGTGGCGGAAGCAGCTAAACGCCGGGTTAAACTGGTATTACCGGTTGATGTAGTAGCAGCTAACATTCTTACCGCCAATGCCGTTAGCCGGACAGTGCCGGTAGATAAGGTACCGCCGGATATGAAAATAGCCGATATCGGGCCGAAGACCGTAACATTATTCCAGGAACAACTCAAAGACAGCCGGACCATCTTCTGGAACGGGCCCATGGGAGTCTACGAAACATCGCAATTCGCCGGCGGTACGAAAGCCATGGCAGAAACACTGTCCGGACTGCAAGCCAACACCGTCATCGGCGGCGGGTCGACGGCGGATGTGGTGGCAGAATTAGGGTTGGAGAAAAAAATGACCTTTGTTTCCACAGGCGGTGGAGCATCACTGGCTTTGTTAAGCGGAGAAAAACTTCCCGGCGTGGAGGCACTAATGGACAAGGGAAGCATGAAAAGATGTATGACTTGAACATGATCAAAACGATTTCCCAGACATCCCCGCAGAAGATTGTCCTGCTGGTACTGGACGGATTGGGAGGGCTGCCGCACCCGGAGACGGGTAAAACCGAACTGGAGACCGCCATGAAACCAAACCTGGACCGGTTGGCGGCGCTGGGGATATGCGGTTTGACCGACCCGGTGGGGCCCGGTATCACGCCGGGAAGTGCTCCGGGACACCTGGCCCTTTTTGGCTACAACCCGATCACCTACAATGTGGGAAGGGGCGTCCTGGAAGCAGTAGGGATTGATTTCGACCTGCAACCGGGAGATGTCGCAACACGGGGTAATTTCTGCACCGTAGACGCCAACGGCCTGGTTACCGACCGCCGGGCCGGCCGCATCACCACGGAGAAATGCACCGCATTATGCCGCCTGCTCGATGGGATGAAGATAGATAACACAACCATCTTCGTGCAGCCGGTTAAAGAGCACCGTTTCATCGCCGTTTTCCGCGGGCCTGGCTTATCGGCTGAGGCCACCGATTCCGACCCCCAACAGACGGGGGTTCCCGTAAAACCAGTGACAGCGCTGCAGCCTGCGGCAGAAAAGACGGCCGCTGTTGCTAATGAGTTCATTACGCAAGCACACCTAAGGCTGTCGCAGCACAGCCCGGCTAACATGCTCCTGCTGCGCGGTTTTTCCCGGCATCCTCATTTCCCCAGTATGGCAGAGATATACAAAATCAGGGCAGCCGCTGTCGCCAGTTATCCCATGTACCGCGGCCTGGCACGATTAGTGGGAATGCAGATACTCCAGACTGGGGCAGCTATCGCCGAAGAATTCGATACCGTGGCCCGGAACTACAACAATTACGATTTCTTTTTCGTGCACGTGAAAGGGACGGATGCGGCCGGCGAAGACGGCGATTTCAAGCGTAAAGTAAACATCATCGAAGAAGCCGACCGCGAATTACCACGCATTCTGGGATTGAAACCTGATGTCATCGTGGTGACCGGAGACCACTCCTCCCCAGCTGTAGTTAAGGGGCACAGCTGGCATCCGGTGCCGTCGCTGTTGTACTCTAAAGTATGCCGTCCGGACAGGGAAACGGTATTCTCGGAAGCGGCATGCCTGTACGGAGGAATCGGCAGGATTCCGGCAACCGGCCTGATGCCGTTGGCGATGGCGAACGCCCTGAAATTAACGAAATTCGGCGCTTAGAAAGGAAAGTGATGCATACGAATAAACGAATACCCTTCATTGCGGGCAACTGGAAGATGAATACCACTTTAAATGAAGCCCGGAAACTGGTGACTGAACTGCGTCCGGTCCTGGAGCAGAGTATTGCCGTGGAAATAGCCGTGTGCCCGCCGTTTATCTCGCTCGCCGGGGTTAACGAGGTACTGAACGGCAGTCAGATCAAAGTCGGGGCACAGAACCTTTATTTCGAAGAAAAAGGGGCCTATACCGGGGAAATCTCAGCCCTGATGTTGGCGCCATTATGCGAATACGTCATCATCGGCCATTCGGAAAGGCGGCAGTATTTCCACGAAACGGGGGAAATGATCAACAAAAAAATCAAGGCGGCAATCAAAGCCAATTTGAAACCGATTCTCTGCGTAGGCGAAAAACTAGAGGAAAACGAGGCCGGGCAAACGGCCCAGGTGGTCATCAACCAGCTTAAGGCAGCCCTGGCGGATATCAAAGATACGCACGGATTAGTGATCGCCTATGAACCGATCTGGGCGATCGGCACCGGAAAAGCGGCCACAGGAAAACAATCGAACGAAACCATTGGCTTGATCCGGAAAACGACAGCTTCTTTAATCGGCAAGAATACGGCCGAGGCGATACGTATCCTTTACGGGGGCAGCGTCACGGCGGATAACATCACCGAGTTTATCAGCCAACCGGAGATAGATGGCGGCCTGGTGGGCGGCGCCAGTTTAAAAGCTGACCAGTTTATCCGCATCGTACAGAAAACAAGCGAAATCAAGTGCCTGGGATCTTAGTAGTCATTACCTATTAAACCTCCGTCAATACCGAGTAAATATTGAAAAAAGACTTAGTTGTGATCGTCGGCCCCACCGGCGTCGGGAAAAGCCGGTATGCGCTATTTCTGGCTACAAAATATCACGGGGAAATCATCGGGGCGGACAGCCGCCAGATATACCGTGATATGGATATCGGGACCGCCAAGCCGACGCAGCAAGACCAGGCGCAGGTCCCGCATCACCTGGTAGGCATCATCAATCCGGACAAGGACTTCAGCCTGGCAGAGTACCGTCAATTAGCAGAAAAGGTGATCGCGGATATCCACCGGCGCCAGAAACTGCCTTTCCTGGTGGGGGGGACAGGGCAGTATATCAGCGCGGTACTGGAGGGCTGGCAAATACCCGAAGTTGCCCCAAATACCGGTTTCCGGCAAGACCTGGAAGCAAAAGCCGCCAACGGACAGTCTGGAACTTTATACGAAGAACTCGGCCAGCTCGACCCGGAGGCTGCCCGGAAAATCGATCCCCGGAATGTTCGCCGGGTGATACGTGCCCTGGAAGTAATCAAGGCTACCGGGTCTCCTTTTTCACAGCAGCAAAGGAAAAAGCCACCGGATTATCGAGTCATGCTGATCGGCCTGACCACCGAAAGAAAGGAGTTATACCGCCGGGTTGATGCCAGGATAGAAGAAATGATATCCGCAGGCCTGACCGGGGAAGTAAAAAGGCTGCTTGACAAAGGCTACTCACCAGAACTACCGGCCATGTCCGGTATCGGCTATCGTCAAATCACCTCATATCTGCGGGGAGAAATGACCCTTCCGGCAGCGATAGAAAATATCAGGGTTGAAACGCACCGTTTTATCCGCCACCAGTACAATTGGTTCCGGCTAAATGATGACAGGATAACCTGGTTAAATGTCGAAGACATCGATATCGAAGACCAATTGACATCAGCACTGGACCGGTTTCTCAATAACGAAAAGCGGTAAGTTCTATCACCCGATAAGTCCACAAATGCCCGTCTATTCCAGGATAATATTGTCTAGTAACCTTGGTTTACCTACTTTTACCGCCAGCGAGATTACCGCGGGCAACTTGATTTCGTCCAGTTCTTCCAGCGTCCGGACATCAGCGATACTGATATAGTCGATTTTTTCCGCCAGGGGTTCCTGGTGGATAAACTCAATCATCGCCGAGCGGATCTTCTGGGCATCGCGCTCGCCTCTTGCATACATCTCCCTGGCTAACTCCAGCGAATTATGCAGTACCACTGCGGCTTTACGTTCTTCCGGTTTCAGGTAGGTGTTGCGGCTGCTCATGGCCAGGCCGTCCGGTTCACGCACGGTCGGGCAAATCACGATTTCCAGATTCATATTAAGATCGGCCACCATACGCTTAATGACCACGCACTGCTGGGCATCCTTCTGCCCGAAATAAGCCTTCGTTGGTTCGACTATATTGAATAACTTATTACAAATGGTAGCGACGCCGCGGAAATGGCCGGGCCGCGAGGCACCCTCCAGGACATCGGTAATCTTCTCAATATCAACCCAGGAACTGAAGAGAGAATGGTACATTTCTGCAGCAGCGGGCATGAATACAAAATCCGCCCCGGCATCATTTAACATGGCCAGATCGCGGGGAATATCCCTTGGATAAGAAAAAAAGTCCTCCGAAGGGCCAAACTGGGTAGGATTAACAAAAATACTGACCACTACATGATCATTTTCAGACCTGGCCCTCTTTACCAAATGCATATGACCTTCATGTAAATAACCCATTGTGGGGACAAAACCGACTGTACCGGTCATGGCATACCGGGTTTTTTTCATTTCAGCGATAGACTCAATCGTATTCATCGTCAATTACTCCCAATCCACTTTCTTTAAAAGCAGATATGAATATCCGTTAAAGGATATTATATGCACCGGTAGGAAAAATATACAGTGACCCAATATTAATCCAGGTTATGGAGAAAAAACAGTACACTTTAACGACAATTTGTATCTTACAGGATAGCACCACGAACAAGACCCGGTATAAGAAAAGAAGGGGCTTTTTCCAGCCCCTTCCGGATTCTGCTCATTGTCTTTCTACTTCAAATCAGCCAAAATGCTTTCATCCATCGTGAAGCTGTTTTTCTCAGTCGGGAAGGCCCCGGATTTAACGTCGTTAAAATAAGCGGTAACAGCCTGCCGCATACTATCTCCAACATTAGCGTACTGCCTGGCGAGTTTAGGGACCCGGTCGGACAAACCGAAGACATCATTGATCACCAGCACTTGCCCGTCACACCCGCTGCCGGCACCAATGCCAATAGCAGGGATGGACAATTTTTTAGATACCAGCGTCGCCAGGGGAGTAGGTACCTGCTCCAGGACCACTGCGAAGGCACCGGCTTCTTCGAGAGCCAGGGCATCATTTAGCAATTGGGAAGCCGTTTCAGGAGTCTTGCCCTGGACCCGCCAACCACTTAACTGATTGACAGACTGTGGTGTCAGACCGATATGGCCCATGACCGGGATGCCGCATTGGACGATTCGTCTAACTTTTTCAGTTACCGTAACACCGCCTTCAAGTTTGACCGATTGGCAACCAGCCTCCTGGACGAACCTGGCAGCGCTACGCAGGGCGTCTTCGGTACTTATATGGTAAGTCATAAACGGCAGATCACCGACAATCATGGCCTGGCTGGTACCGCGTACGACTGCCTTAGTATGATGGATCATGACATCAAGCGTTACCGGAATGGGATTTTCATATCCCAGGACTACCATGCCCAGGCTGTCGCCCACTAATATCAAAGGGAGGCCGGCTTGATCAACGATCTTGGCGGTAGAATAGTCGTACGCTGTAAGCATGGCGATCTTTTCGCCCTTTTGCTTCATCTCCCTGATCTGGGCAATTGTAACACGCATTATTATGACTCCAGCAGGGTCATCATTTCCGACCCTTTTTTAATTTCCGCAATGGCATTCTGGGCGTCAACATAAACCAAACGGGGGGAGTGCTGATGAGCTTCTTCTTCGTTCAGCTGCTGATATGAAAGTATTATAACGATATCACCCTTTACTACCAGCCGGGCGGCCGCGCCGTTGACACATATTTCACCCTGCTCGCCGACAATCGCATAAGTGGTAAAGCGGGCTCCGTTATTCACATCGACGACGTCAACCTGTTCATAAGGCAGAATGTCAGCAGCTTCCATGAGTTTGCGGTCGATCGTGATGCTGCCTTCATAATTCACATTGGCATCAGTAACACGGGCCCGGTGAATCTTGCTTTTTAGCATTGTTCTCATGAAACTCACCCCTTTACATTTACAGATTCGAGAAACGAAGATGTAGACGCCAGCACTTTTAATATCCGGTCGGCACGATCCTGATCGATTTTTCCTTTCGCAAGAGCGACCGGGACTGTCAATACTCCCAATTTCCGGTAGGTCGCGGCAACCGTGCCATCAACCAGGTCTAAAGCCGCCAGATGTTTTTGTACAGTCCCCATATCACCACGGGCAATGGGTCCGGTAAGACAATCAGGGATACCGATTTTCTCCAGGTTATTCAATGTCCCTTTCAGCAGCGGCATCAGGGCCCGGACCGCTTCGGGACGGGAGACGCCGAAAGTTTGCCAGAGGTCGGTGGACAACTTGATAAGCGTAACCAGATAATTGCAGGCCATCACTGCCGAAGCATGGTACAGTACCTTATCCTCAGGTTTCAATTCGATGGAATATCCTCCCAATTTCAAGGCCATTTCATTCAGAATGGCCCGCAGCGGTTCTTCTGCTTCAACAGCGAAAGTGGAACCGGGGATATTATCGATAGCCTGGGCAACACCAGCGAAGGTCTGCAGGGGATGAAAAGCACCTACCCGAGCGCCTTGATCCCGGGCTGGTTGTAAGATAGCGGTGGAGTCGGCCCCGCTGCAGTGGACCACATATTGGCCCGTCCGCCATTTTAGTTGGGCAGCGACTGGTCCGATTGCCCCATCCGGGGTAGTGATGAAGACAAAATCGGCTTGATCAGCGACCTTTTGAACGCCATCTACTGCCCGGCAATCCTTGACCATATGTGCCAATTTCTCAGCGGAGGTAAAGGTCCGGCTGGCCGCAATCACGACCCGATAACCACAGGTACTTAACCGGTATGCCAGGGCAGTACCTACGGTGCCGGCGCCGATAAAACCCAACTTTATCACTAAACCATAACCCCCAGACTAAAAAAGCCTTCTCCGGCCGTGCCAGAGAAGGCTTTATGTCCATTGCTATAGCCGTCTCGGTCGTGCCCGATCCAAGCGGATGTTATCAATAATTACATGGTTTGGGGGATACGCTCACCGCATTTACTGTCGATGGCGTTACAACAATCTCTTATATGATATTAGGTGATTTACAATTTGTCAATAGTTCAATCGATTATTTATAGTCGTAGACTACTTTCATCCTGGATAGCCGGAAAAAGCAAAAAGGGTTATTATATTAGTGATGTAAAGGACGATAGCCTATATATCCGTTTTATGACCTATTAAATGTGATGTACGACGTTGTAGTAGTAGGTGGAGGGCCGGTAGGGAGTCAAGCTGCTTTTAGACTAAGCAAAGCTGGTTATCATGTCGCCGTCATTGAGAAAAAGAAAGATTACCATAATCCGGTATGCTGCACCGGGATCATCAGTGAGGAGTGCTTTCTGAAATACCGGATCGATCCCACGGTGGTCTATCGGCATGTGAACTGTGCCAGCATTTATTCACCTTGCGGCATCCAGCTGCGGGTTAAACGCGCAGAACCACAGGCAGTCATTTTAAACCGGACAGCCTTCAACCAGTATATGGCTCAGCGGGCACAAGAACAGGGCGCAGCTTATTTCCCGGAGACTCAAGTGATGCAGCTAAAGATACTCCCGGAAGCAGTTGCAGCCGTCAGCGACCGTCCACAAGATAACATTTTCTCCGCCAGGATAATCATCATCGCCACAGGAGCAAGTATTCCCCTGCTAAAGACGATAAATCTAAGGCAACCCCCTGTTTTCGCCGCCGGCGCACAGGCGGAAGTTGAGACACATGATGATGTCACTGGAGTCGAAGTGTATACCGGGCAAAATATTGCACCGGGATATTTTGCCTGGTTGGTTCCTACATCCGAAGGTAAAGCTTTAGCCGGCCTGCTTACATATCGTCGACCGGCAGAATACTTGAAGCAATACATGGCTCAGCTGGGAACGATGAGGAAGATTGTGTCCAGTAAGGTACCGATCATATCCGGAGCGGTTCCGGTAAGAGCAATTCCCCAGTCTTATTCCGGGCGTATCCTGGTTGCTGGGACAACTGCGGGAATGGTGAAACCAACCACGGGCGGCGGGATATATTATGGGCTTCTCAGCGCCGATACTGCAGTCGATATCATCCAACAGGCATTTGCGGCCGGTGATTTCCGAAAGTCCAGATTCGCCACATACCAACATGAATGGAAGAAAGCACTGGGAAAAGAACTACGAATGGGAAGCAGGACAAGGATGCTTTACGAGCACCTGAGTGATGCCAATATCGACCGCATATTTGACATAATAAATAAAAACAGTCTGATGGACAAGTTAATGGCAAATGAAGATGTATCGTTTGACTGGCACAGTAATGCCGTACGTCACTTGATACAAGAAACAACTTTAGCTAAACTATTAAAAGGCGTGAAGTTATTTTTTCCCGGTAAAGAGTCCGAGTAAAGATAGCCCCACCGGAGAGGAGAGTTAAAATTGACTGAAGATGTAGGAGAATTAAACCTCGGTGAAGCAGCCGGCCGATACCTGGCAACACTCAGCACCGAGGAAAGAAATTCAGCCCAGGCAGATATCAACCGTTTTACCCGCTGGTTCGGCAGCCAAAGGCAACTGGCCAATTTATCCGCCGCAGAAATCGAAAATTACGCCGAACGGATGTCACAATCAGATACAGATTACGTTAAAAAACTAGAGGCCGCCAAAGCCTTCCTGACAGCAGCAAAGAAAGCAAAATGGACCAAAACAAATTTCGCCACCAACCTGAAAATCCGCAAGACTAAAAACCACACCGGCACAGCCACGAAGAAGACCACTCCCACCAAGAAAGTAGTATTAACTCCGGAAGGACATGAAAAGTTACAGGCGGAGTTGACATCACTTAAGAACCAAAGAATGGAAGTAATCGAAGAGATCAGAAAAGCCGCCGCAGACAAAGATTTCCGTGAAAATGTACCGTTTCATGCCGCCAGAGAACAGAAAGGCCATATCGAAGGCCGGATCATGGAACTCGAAGAGACTTTAAAGATAGCGGAAACCATGGATGGGAATAATCATACTTCGCTGCGAGTTACAATCGGAAACACCGTAGTTATCTGCGATACAAAAACCGGGGAAGAAAGCTGTTATGTCCTGGTAAACCCCCGTGAAGTAGACCTGTTAAAGGGTAAAATATCCTATGTTTCACCGATCGGGCAGGCAGTAATGGGAAAATGTGAAGGGGAGACCGCAGAAGTGATCGCTCCAGTAGGAAAGCTGGTTTTCCAGGTTAAGCAAATAACATAGTTACTGCCGTTATTATCGTAATAGTCAATAAGCCGCCGCGGTTAAACCGAAGGCGGCTTTTTGTATTATCATTAATATATGAAGACAAGAAGAAGGATGTGAAATTATGGCGACGGAACAAGAAAGAACAATAACTGCTATACAAACAGCTATTCAGATGGAAATATCAGGAAAAGAATTTTATAACAGGGCTTCTCACAAAAGTAAAAATGAAACAGGCCGGAAACTGATGGCAAAACTAGCGGCAGAAGAAGAAATACACCGCAAGGTATTCGAAAACATATACGAAGCGATCAAGGACAAACACGGCTGGCCGAAGGTTGATTTGCTACCGGATAATCAAGCAGAATTGACAAACCTGTTTGCGGAGTTAAGTAAAATCTCCGGACAGCGATTAGCAGAAACACAAAGCGAACTGGAGATCATCCGTACCGCCAGGCAAATGGAAGCAAATACCTACGACTTTTATACCCAATGCAGTCAAAACACTTCCGTGCCTACGGAAAAAGAACTATACCAAATGATTGCCCAACAAGAACAAGGCCATAATCTGGCCCTTGCCGATTATTTCGAATATCTTCAAGATCCCGCCGGTTGGTTCGTGAAGAAAGAACATCCTCATTTTGATTAAAGACGCTACCGAAACGATATAGAGAATCGTTGAAAAGCGCCAGCGGAGGATCCTCCTTCCGGTGGCACGCAATACTGATGACACTTTTACTATATATCAGCTTAATTCAAGCATCCGGTCAATCGCGGTTTTGGCTTTCGACCGGATATGCACCGGAACTTTGATCACATGACTCATATTTTGCAGAGCAAAAAGAACCGTTTCCAGCGTAATGAGTTTCATCCGGGGACAGACAGCCTGTTCCGATACCGGATAAAAGTGTTTGCCTGGATTCTCTTTTTGAAGCCGGTGAATAATACCGATTTCAGTACCCAGAATCATCTCCAAGTTGTTAGATTCCCGGGCATACTTGATCATACCACCGGTACTCAATACTGCATCCGCCAGCGCTTTCGTCTGCGGACGGCATTCGGGATGAACAAGGACCCGGGCAGAAGGGTGTTCTGCTTTCCGCTGCAGGATATGTTCCGGAAGGATGCGGGCATGGGTAGGGCAATAACCTGGCCAGAGTACCATTTTTCTACCGGTTTGTTCGGCGGCCCAATCACCAAGATATTGGTCAGGAACAAAAATAACCGTTTTGGATTCATCGACGTTTTGCACGATTTTTACCGCGTTTGCCGAAGTACAACAGATGTCAGATTCCGCTTTAACCGCCGCACTGGTATTAACATAGCACACGACAACCGCACCGGGGTGTTCTTTTTTCAGATCCCGTAAAGCATGAGGAGTAATCATATCAGCCATGGGACAGCCAGCATGCAATTCCGGTAATAATACTGTTTTTTCAGGGCATATTATAGCCGCAGTTTCGGCCATGAAATGGACACCGCAAAAAACAATCATGTCGGCATCCGTTGCCGCCGCTTTCTGGCTTAATTCCAATGAATCACCACAAAAATCGGCGATATCCTGGACCTCGCCCAACTGGTAGTTATGAACCAGGATGACAGCTTTCCTGGTACGTTTCAAATCCCGGATTCTGTCGATCAACTCTAATCTTTCATCAGTCATATTATGCCTCCTACAGGGTTCACCGCTACATTAACGCTGATCATCCCCGACCGTATCGATTACGCCACCGCCCACTACTATATCATTACTGTAAAAAACCACCGTCTGGCCCGGAGTGACGGCCATCTGCGGCTTATCAAATTTTACATGTACGCTACTGGCAGCGATAGGGGTAACCAGAGCTTCGCTCTCCTCATGGCGGTATCTGATCTTAGCCATTATTTTCCGGGGATGAGCAAGCTCTTCGATCCCAATCCAATTCAATTGAGACGCAATAAAATTATCCTTATATATCTCATCACGTTCACCTACGATAACCACATTTCTTACCGGGTCAATTTTAGTAACATATAAAGGTTTAGCACCGGCAATACCCAAGCCTTTCCTTTGACCGATAGTATGTAAACCAATACCTTTATGACGGCCTATTTCCACGCCGTTCTTATTAATTATCGAACCTGGAGTAGACCTGTTAAGTAACAAGTCATACCCACCGGCGAAAAAGTCCTGGCTGTCTGTTTTCCTGGAAACATCTAAACCGAAATCTCGAGCCAGGGAACGGACCTCCGTCTTCAATAACTTACCCAGGGGAAAAAGGACAGAACTCATTTCTTCCCGAGGAAGAAGGGCCAGGAAATATGATTGATCTTTATTTTCGTCCCGGGCTTTTTTCAGAAGGTATCTATTACAATATTTATCATACTCTATCCTGGCATAATGTCCGGTGGCGAAATAGTCGTACTGTAATCCTTGTCCGGCAACTTTTCTTATGAGAGCTCCGAATTTCATTTTCAGGTTACATCGGGAACATGGATTTGGCGTCCTGCCCCTCAAATATTCCTGTTTTACATAATAAAGGATCTCGTTGGTAAATTCATTGGTTAAATCAACCACCAGATAAGGTATCTGTAATTTGTTGGCGACAGCCCTGGCGTCATTAATGTTTTCTTCTTCATCAGGGCTACAGCAGCCGCGACGCCTTACTCCGGGAGAGGTATGGCCGTCCCATATTTTCATAGTCACCCCGGTGACCTGGTATCCCTGGCGGCAAAGCAAAGCAGCAGCAACCGATGAATCGACTCCACCACTTAAGGCTACAACCACCCGTTTTTTTTCGTTTTCAGCCGGGCTTCTCATTCATCTATTTTCCAGAGTACTGTGCCTGGCTAAGGCATCATAAAAAGCTTTCCAGAAAGGATCGACGATCGGATGCAGCAGCTTATTATCTTTTCCATGGTCGGCTAAAATCATACCTTTTTCCGGAGAAGTCAATTCACCTACGACAGAGGCTTTGATACCCTTTCGGGATAAAGCTTGTACCACCGCATCGGCCTTTTGGGGACGGCAGGACAGGATAAGAGTACCTTCGCTGATCGAGGCGTAAGGATCGATACCGAACAAGCCGCAAACTTCCGTTACCGCGTCTTCTACCACGATCTTCTCTTTCTCGACTCGAACTCCCAGGCGGGAAGCTTGCGCTATTTCAAACAAGCCACCCCAGATGCCGCATTCTGTGGCATCATGCAATGCCGTCACACCGTTATCGCGCACACCGATACCTACTGCAGTTAAGGCATCTTCGACCACCGACATTTTATAAAAAACATCCTGAGATTTACGGCCGAGATCTTCCCCGAGTTCTTTTTTAATGAGATTCGGAAACATGGCGGCGAAAATACCGGTAGCTTCGATTGCCGGGCCTTTGGTAATAATAATCTGATCACCTTCCCTGGCCATGCGGGGAGTCACATACTCATCCAGTTCACCAATCCCAATAACAGTAGCCCCGCCAACCATGGGGTAATGGCAATTCTCATAACGGGCGGTATGGCCGGTTACAACCGCAATACCCAGTTTCTGACACTCACGATGCATTGCATCCCACATAATTTCCAATTGTTTTTTGGTCATCAACATAGGGAGATTCAGGTCAATCGACATCATTTTAGGTTTTAATCCGGAGGTAACCGAATCCGATGCCAGGATGTTTACCGCAAACCAGGCAGCTCTTTCCCAGCCATACTCGGGGACAATAAACACCGGATCGGTGGTGAGAGAAACGGCTTTACCACCTATTTCGACAATACCCACGTCTACGCCATGCTGTGGACCTACTAAGATACTTTTATTCGCTGCCCCAAGCCTGGGAAATATCAATTCATTAAAAATGTCAGGTGATATTTTGCCAATTTCAGGAATCTCAGCCATATCAGCCTCCGATTGTGTATTTCACGGGTAAAAGCATCGTCCTAATACTACCGCCACGGTGATTGACTTGTTGGATAAGGTATTTTCATTGTTAGCCGGGAAAAGGCAAGACGCAGTTCTTCATATCAATGGGTCGAAGAATGCCCGGCGGTCAATCAGGGATGCGGACATCCTTGAGACACATCCTGAAACAGCCAGGTTGACAGGTATCTTTCGCCGCTGTCAGCGAAAATCACCACAATCAATTTACCCTTATTTCCCGGCCTGCGGGCTATTTCGACAGCTGCCCAGGCGGCGGCACCAGAAGAAATACCCGCCAGTATGCCTTCGTCCCGGGCAAGGTTCCGCGCTGTGATACCCGCGTCTTCATTATTTACTTTGATTACCTCATCGATAAGTATTTTCTGGTATATTGCCGGAATAAAACCAGCTCCAATACCATGTATCTTGTGAAAACCAGGTTTCCCTCCGGACAATACCGGTGAACTTGATGGTTCCACAGCAATTGCCTTTAACGCCGGTTTACGTTTCTTTAAAGCTTCGGCAATGCCGGTGAGGGTCCCTCCAGAACCTACCCCGGCGACAACAAAATCCACCTTACCATCGGTATCACGCCAGATCTCATCGGCAGTAGTAATTGCATGAATTTCCGGATTCGCTTTATTGTTGAACTGCCGGGGCATAAAATAATTTTCGTTCTCTGAAACCAGTTGTTCGGCTTTTTGAATCGCACCTGGCATACCGATAGCTCCAGGTGTAAAAACGATTTCAGCTCCTAAAACATTCAGAAGCTGGCGTTTATCATTGGAGATAGTATCGGGCATAGTTAAGATCAGCTTATACCCACGAACAGCGCAAACAAATGCTAAAGAGATGGCGGTATTGCCGCCAGAAGGCTCGACGATCACAGAATTTTTATTTATCAGACCGTCTTCTTCTGCTGACAAAATCATTGAGACAGCAATACGGTCTTTACTACTGTTCAGGGGATTAAAAGATTCCAGTTTGGCGACTACATTGGCATATGTTCCTTTGGTTATGCGGTTGAGTTTAACCAGAGGAGTGTTCCCGATTAATTCCGTGGCATTCCGAGCAATTCCGCGGGTAATACGGGGGATAACCAACGATTTATAATGAGTTGTATCGATCAGATTAACCAAGACATTCTCCATCCCAGTATGTTTTTAGCTAGATATAGTACATACCTGATGCAGGAGCTTCAATGAGCTTCTGCTTATGCTTTTCCGCCAGGTCTTCCAGTGTGGTTGAGGCGAGCACACCGGTAATCGCTTTTTTTAAATCTACCCATATGTCACGGGTCACACAGGAATCAACCCGGGGACAATATTTGGCATCATCAACACATTCAACGGGAGCCATCGAACCTTCAAGCAGCTGCACTATTTCCGATAAGGTAATCTCTTTTGCCGGCCGGGCCAGCCATACCCCACCCTTGGCGCCGCGAGTACTCCTGACAATACCGGCCGAGATCAGAGGTGTAATGAGATGTTCAAGATACATCGTTGAAATTTCCTGCCGCCGGGCTACATCACGTAAGAGTACCGGGCGGCCGTTGACATTCAGGGCGATATCAATCAAGGCTCTGATCCCATACCTTGACCTTGTCGATAGCTTCATGACTAATCCACCTATTTATTACTATTCTAATCAGCTATACAAAGAATAGCATGGTGATAATGGACTGTCAATGAATATTTGTGCCTGTAGACGATTAAGATTACAGCATTTTGACACCCTGGACAAGTAATATATTACGGTTGACAGCCCACGGCGGCCATTGTAGACTTCAAATGGAGGTATAATACATGGGATCTTTGAGTCATGTGGATCCAGCCATCCATCAAGCAATCGAGGCTGAGAGAAAACGGCAGCAAAGTACTATTAACTTAATCGCATCAGAAAACTACACGAGCCGGGCGGTATTGGAAGCGCAAGGCTCGTTTTTAACAGATAAATATGCAGAAGGTTACCCCAGGCACCGGCATTACGGCGGCTGTGAAAATGTAGATATTGTTGAGGATTTAGCGATCGAAAGGGCAAAACAGTTATATCACGCTGAATATGCCAATGTACAACCCCACAGTGGAGCGCAGGCGAACATGGCTGCCTACTTTGCCACTGTCGAATACGGCGATACCATAATGGGCATGAGATTAGCCCACGGAGGACACCTCACACACGGAGCTGATTTCAATTTTTCCGGAAAGTCATACAGAGTGGTCAGTTATAGTGTGAACCGGGAAACAGAACGCATCGATTACCAAGAAGCAGAACAGCTTGCTTTACAGTACCGCCCCAAGCTTATCGTGGTTGGTTCGAGTGCCTACCCACGGATAATCGATTTCGAAAAATTTAAACAGATCGCAGACATGGTGGGGGCGAAGTTAATGGCAGATATTGCCCATATCGCTGGTATGGTCGCCGTAGGTTTACACCCGACTCCAGTTCCTTACTGTGACATTGTCACCTCGACTACTCACAAAACACTGCGGGGGCCGCGGGGGGGCTTTATTTTGTGCCGGCAAAACATGGCATCAGCCGTTGATCATGCAGTATTTCCCCAGGCACAGGGCGGCCCCCTAATGCATGCAATCGCGGCCAAAGCAGTGGCTTTCCAAGAAGCCATGCAGCCGGGGTTTTTTGAATACCAGAAAGCCATCCTTGAAAACGCACGTGTCCTGGCTGATGAACTTAAACGCCTGGGTTTACGTCTTGTTGCTGGAGGAACCGACAATCACTTAATGCTGGTCGACTTGACACAGACAGGATTCAGCGGGAGAAAAGCGGAAGCTGCTCTGGGAAAGGCCGGGATCGTTGTTAATCATAACTTGATACCCTACGACCCCCGACCCCAAACCGTTACCAGCGGAATACGTTTGGGTACCCCTTCGGTGACCTCACGCGGCTTTGGCCCGGAACAGATGAAATTTGTTGCGTCCAGCATCGTAAAAGTATTGGAAAACATAGACGATACCGCTGCCCAGGAAAGGATCAACGAAGAGGTGAAACATCTGTGCCTGCGTTTTCCGGTACCCGGCCTGGAATGCTAAGTTATTTACGGGCAAAATAAGCTAAAGCCAACTTTACTTTTTCTTCCAGAGAAAGTTCCGTATCCGGTAGCCCAGCTACGGCACGATTTGCCTCGGCAGCTGAATAGCCCAGAGAAATAAGGACAGCAATGACATCGGCACTGCCCTCGGTAACCTGAAGGGGCACTCCAATCGAAGCAGTGCCGATTTTGTCTTTCAGTTCCAATATCAACCGCGCGGCAATCTTTTTACCTACCCCCGGAATTGTAGTAAGCATATCGGCATTTCCGGAGGCAATCACGGTTACTAACTGTTCCGGTTTCATCGAAGAAAGAAAAACTAATCCCAATTTTGGGCCGATTCCGGTAACCCCAGTTAAAGTCTGAAAGAGCCCCAACTCTTCGAAAGTGGTGAACCCGTATAAAGCGATGATATCTTCCCTGACATGAAGATGAGTATATAGATGTACAGCAGAACCCGGTTTGCCCAATGTACTCAATGTTGTTGTGGGAACAAAGACTCGAAAACCGACGCCATTCACATCGATAATAGCCCAATCTATCCCGGTTGCTTCAAGCTTACCTTTTAAAGAAGCAATCATCAATGTATCTCCCGTGCCAGCAACGCTGAGTACCTGTTTTCACTCAAATGACAAAGAGCTACGGCTAAAGCATCCGCAGCATCATCAGGTTCAGGTACCTTTGTCAGCCCCAACTGAAGCCGGACCATTTCCTGAATCTGCTCTTTTGAACTGGCGCCGTAATTACTTACTCTCTGCTTGACTTGAGCCGGCGTATATTCAAAAACAGGAATACCTTGACTGGCCGCCACCAATATAGCGATTGCCTGAGAACGGCCAATTGCCAGGGCTGATTTTACATTTTTGGCTACGAAGGGTTGTTCGACCGCAACAATATCCGGATGATGCAATTTTACCAACTTTTTTAATTTGTCATAGATAAAACATAAACGCTCCCCGATCGGGGAGCGAGGTGGGGCTGTTATGGCACCGTATATTTTTGCAGTGACCGCATTACCGTTTTCATCGATGATACCGTAACCCATGGAGATGGTACCGGGATCGATACCAAGAACCTTCATGCCTGGGCGCCGCTCTGATACTTTTCAATGATCTCGTCACTAAAGTCTACATTCGCAGTAACATTTTGAACTTCATCAAGTTCTTCGAGTTTATCCAGCAGTTTCAAAGTCTGTAATGATGCTTTTTCATCAAGCGATACTGTAGATTTGGACAACATTGATACCTGAGCGCTTTCCACCTTAACTTTATTCTGCTCCAGGCTTTTTCTAACCGTTTCCAGTTTCTCCGGCAGGGTGTAAATTTCTACGTTCTCTTCCTCAACTTTTATATCTTCAGCTCCGGCGTCTATCGCCACAAGAGCAAGGTCTTCCGGATTCAAGCCGGCGGCATTCACGTTGATGATACCTTTATTTTCAAACAGCCAGGTTACACTACTACTATCACCCAGGCTACCGCCTGCCCGGGTAAGTAGATTCCTGATTTCCTGAACAGTCCGATTGCGGTTATCAGTTAAAGCCTGGATGACGATCGCCGACCCTCCCGGCCCGCGACCACCCAACACCATCTCGACCATACCGGCTCCTTCTCCGGCACCGCCTCCTCTTTGAATGGCACGTTGGATATTGTCCAGCGGCATGTTGCTATCACGAGCTTTTTGAATAGCCAGCCGTAAACGGTAATTACCATCAGGACTACTGCCGCCTTCACGTACCGAAGCGATTATTTCACGGGTAAGTTTAGTAAATAATTGACCACGTTTTGCATCCGTCACACCTTTTTGGTGTTTGATCGAAGACCACTTGGAATGTCCAGACATTGCCAGACCTCCTTGACCGCAAGCCTGATGTAATTTTATCACCTAGTTCCAGCAGCGGCAATATGTATGTCTCGTGAAATAAAATGTGCAAGCCTATATAACATGATCATTTTGTCCGGTTTTTCCTTAACTATTCAGGGATGGGTTACTTTTTGTGATAATGTTCGCTTATTGGTATCGAGTCGTTGACATTATTCAGAGCGGAGGTTAAAATCAACCGCAATGAGTCTTTTCGGTTCGTCGGGTATTAGAAGAATAGCTGACCGCAGCATGCTTGAAATAGCTTTCAAGACGGGTATTGCATTGGGCAATAGGTATAGGGATATCATCATTGCCAGAGATACCCGAACCTCGGGTAACGCTGTAAAATATGCGTTACTCTCCGGTATGCTTTCAAGCGGGGTAACATGCCGTGATGCCGGTATCGTACCCACACCAACTCTAGCCAAGGCTGTTAGAGAGTCGCAAATCGGAGTCATGATAACCGCTTCTCACAATCCACCGGAATATAACGGCATAAAGATATTCAACCCCGACGGTTCCAGTTTCGACAGCAGCCAGCAATTTGAATTAGAACATTTAATCAACGAACCCAAACCAGTTTCACCCTGGAATGAAATGCAGACCGACTGTATGTTTTTTCCCGGAGCCGTTGAAAATCATATTAGACATATCATAAGGGACTTTACTGATATAAAAAAAAGCAGAGTCATTGTAGATTGTGGATGCGGCGCCGCATCTGTAATCACTCCTGATATGCTGAGATGCCTGGGATGTGAAACAATTACCCTAAATAGCCATCCCAGCGGTTTTTTCCCCCATAATATCGAACCAACCGAGACAAATCTCAAAGATCTCATTCAGATATGCCGTCAGATGGAAACAGTGGGGATCGCCCATGATGGAGATGCCGACCGCATGATGGCAATCGACGAGAAAGGCAGGTTCATCACCGGAGATACCCTACTAATCCTATTAGCAAAGCAAATGCATGCCCGAAAGATAGTGACGACGGTAGATGCCTCCATGGCAGTTGAAGACGCCGGATTTACGACCGTCAGAACAAAAGTCGGCGATACATTTGTATCAGAAGAACTCCGTAAAGGGGGCGAGTTTGGCGGTGAACCATCAGGAGCCTGGATATTCCCGCAAAGTTCCTTATGTCCAGATGGCATATATGCGGCAGCGGCATTTGTCTCATTAGCATCTCAGACGAAAATATCTACGCTCGTTGACAACATACCACAATATCCGGTAATCAGGGGAAGCATCCCGAACAGCGGCATCGCTTTTCCGGACATCATACGGGCATTGTCCACTTTAGGAGCCGTGAAAACAGACGATAGTGACGGTTTCAAGTTAATATTTAATGATAGCTGGCTATTATGCCGAGCTTCAGGGACAGAACCTAAGATCCGTATTACAACCGAGGCAAGAAACGAGACCCGGGCACGCCAGCTTTATGAAAGTGCCCTGGAAACCATTCGCAATATAAGTAAAACAAAAAGGTAGCGATTATGAAGGCAATCATTCTCGCCGCAGGTGAAGGCAGCCGTATGCGGCCTTTGACATATACAAGACCGAAAGTGATGCTGCCGATCGCCAATAAACCAATATTGGAACACCTGATCATTGAAGCTCGCGCAGCGGGAATAAATGACTTTATCTTAGTCGTGGGATACCATGATGAACAAGTACGGTCATATTTCGAAGACGGCAATAAATGGTCAGTTCATATTTCCTACGCCAACCAGCGGCGGCAACTAGGCACAGCAGACGCGGTTAGAATGGTTCAATACATGATTGATGGCAATTTTCTACTGATGAATGGTGATAGCATTGTCGACCGCAAGGATATTGCCGCTTTAGCTTCAGCTACCCAACCTACAATCAGTATCATCAAGGTTAAAGATCCAGCCGGATTGGGCATGATCGAATTGAAGCAAGGTCAGGTAGTAAAGATCCACGAGAAAGTGGCGAACCCTCCATCTGACCTGGCAAATACCGGCCTGTATTTATTTACCCCGGATATTTTTTCAGCGATATCCAAAACACCGACTTCGCCTCGAGGCGAATATGAAATTACGGCGTCTTTGCAGATATTGATCGATGAGGGGCGACCAGTAACCTGTTATACAGTCAGCCGCTGGCTTGACCTCAGTTATCCCTGGCATCTGCTATCAGCCAATGAAACATTATTATCCAGTATGGACAGTTCTAATTCCGGGATAATTGAAAAAAATGTAACCTTGAATGGCAATGTTTCAGTAGGGACTCGTTCACACATCCGGTCCGGATCATATATTGAAGGGCCCGTGATAATCGGTGAAGATTGTGATATCGGACCAAATTGTTTTATCAGGCCTTTTACCAGTATCGGAGATCATTGTCATGTCGGAGCTGCTGTAGAGATCAAGAATTCCATCATAATGAAAGGGGCAAAAGTCCCTCATCTCAACTACGTTGGAGACAGTATTATCGGTGAAAGATGTAATCTGGGTGCCGGTACAAAAATAGCAAATCTCAGATTTGACGAACAAGAAATTACCATTGGCGGAAACCGTACCGGCAGGCGCAAGTTTGGTGCCGTATTGGGAGATCAAGTAAAAACCGGTATCAATGCTTCGATCAATACAGGTACTATGATCGGTAATCATACATTTATCGGACCGGGAGCCGTAGTCAGCGGTATTGTTAGCCCGGAATCAAAGGTATATTAGGTGGGAAGATGAAACAGGCAGTAATCTTAGCAGCAGGCGAAGGACAAAGATTAAGGCCATTTACGGTAACCAGACCTAAGGTGATGTTAAGCATCGCCGGTAAACCCATACTTCAGTATGGGATCGATGCTTTATCACACAATGGTATTCGTGACATCATCATGGTAGTTGGTTACCGTAAAGAGATGATATACGACTATTTTGGCAACGGCGAGAGATCCGGCGTCAAATTAACCTACGTACACCAGGAACGGCAACTTGGGACTGCTCATGCACTGAAGCTTACGCAAGCCATAACCAACGATAGATTTCTAGTCATAAACGGAGACAACCTCATCGATAGTGATATCATCGGCGATCTGATATCTACCGCTTCTCCAGCTATCCTGTTGAAAGAAGTAACGGATATCGGCCATTACGGGGTTGTAGAAGTCAGGGATAATAATGTGATGGGTATTACTGAAAAAACGTCTGAAGGCCGGAATGACCTGGTAAATACCGGAGCATATGTTTTCACAAAAGATGTCTTCGACCAGATTGGAGACAAACTAGACATACCCGATGTAGTTAATGAGATGATAACGCGAGGATACACTTTCCATGCCCAAAAAACCCGGGGGACATGGCTTGATGTAGTTTTTCCATGGGATATCATCAGGTTAAACGGCTCAATCATCAACCGGATTCCAGCCAAGACGGGGGGTATTATTGAAACCGGGGCTATTATAAAGGGAAAGGTATCAATCGGAAAAGACTCTATTATCAAATCGAACTGTTATATCACCGGACCGGTCGTAATCGGAGAAAATTGTGTGATCGGGCCGAATGTCTGTATATTACCTTCAACGAGCATTGGTGACAATGTAGCTATCTCACCTTTTACAGTCGTGGAAGACAGTGTTATCGGCGACGATGTTATCATCGGATCGAGCTCGATCATTGAAAATAGTGTAATCGATAAGGGGAGTATATTGGGCAGCCATTTTAACGCCTGTAAGGCTGAGTCAGAAATAAAAATCGAAGAAGCATACCATAAAGTAAAAGTCGGAGCTATGATCGGCATCGGTTGTACCCTGGGCAGTAATTCTCTAGCTGAACCAGGCGTTATTCTAGGGAACTACAGCCATGTTCATGCCATGAAGGCTTTCCGGGGCAAGATTGAAGACAGGTCAAAGGTATATTAAGAATGTGTGGAATTGTTGGTTATACAGGTAAACAACAGGCGTTACCAATTTTGTTTAATTGTTTAAAAAAACTGGAGTATCGAGGTTACGATTCCTGTGGGGTAGCAGTTATTACAGACAAAGTTGATATTTTCAAAGACATGGTCAGGGTTGAGGCCCTCAGGAAAAATGCCCCTGTCTTCAATGGAAATACAGGCATAGGACATACTCGTTGGGCAACTCATGGCCCACCGTCAATGATAAATGCCCACCCTCACCTTGATTGTTCTACAAAAATTGCAGTAGTTCATAACGGCGTCATAGCCAATTACCAGGAACTCAAAAATAAACTGATCGCAGAAGGGCATATCTTTTTGTCCGAAACCGATACTGAAGTATTACCGCATCTGATCGAAAAATACTATAAAGGAGACTTGTTTAAAGCTGTAAAAGAAGCTTTAAGTAAAATAGAAGGTTCTTACGCTCTCATTGCCGCAATCGCAGGTCAAAAACAAATAATAGTGGCGAAGAAAGACAGTCCCCTGATAATTGGCCTCGGCGACCAGGGGAATTTCATAGCTTCTGATGCTCCAGCTTTACTGGATTACACAAACCGGGTTATTTACCTGGATGACGGAGATCTGGCAGCGGTAACGGATCAAGAAATAAACATTTATAATGATGGGAAAAAAGTTAACCGTGAAGAACAGAAGATTCTCTGGGGAGTTGAAGAAGCGCAAAAAGGCGGCTACGAACACTACATGTTGAAAGAGATCCGGGAACAGCCACGTGTTATCCGGAATACCCTGACAGAATACTATCGCAATTCCGACACGATACGTGGACTCTCCCAATTAAGGGACAACGGACAAAGCTCGATGTTAATGCTGGCTTGCGGGACATCATACCACGCTTCTCTTGTAGGCAAGTATATAATTGAAGAGTTGTTAGGTATACCAGTACGGGCAGAATTAGCTTCAGAATTTAATTATTACAGTAATCCTTTAGCGAAAACTCTGGCAATTGCCATTACCCAATCCGGAGAAACTGCCGATACTGTCAAGGCTATGAAGAAAGTCAAAGAAATCGGGTGTCCCGTTCTGGCTATCACCAATGTGGTAGGCAGTTCAGCAACCCGGGCAGCTAATCAAACGATATATACGCGCGCTGGTCCGGAAATCAGTGTCGCGGCTACCAAAAGTTTTGTCGCACAGATAATGTCATTATACTGGTTAGCGATTGTCTATTCGAAAGCAGACAATGCTCGTTTGTCACAACTGCGTTCAGAACTGCGGCAACTTCCGACGAAAGTACAACACATACTCGATGAAGAATCGCCGATCATCGATTATGCGAAAACCTTAGCTAAGTATGAGAACGCCTTCTTTATCGGCCGGGGCATCAACTATCCCATCGCTCTCGAAGGTGCCTTAAAACTGAAAGAGATATCATATATTCATGCCGAAGGCGCCGCAGCCGGTGAAACAAAACACGGGCCATTAGCTTTATTCAGCAACCAAACCCCGGTAATCGCATTGATCACTCGAGATAATACTCATGATGCCATGCTTACCAGCATCAAGGAAATCAAAGCCCGGGGAGCACCGGTTATCGCTGTCGCGGAAGCAGGAGATGATGCAGTTAATAATTTTGCCGATTCAACGATAAATGTCCCTGCTACTGACCCCTTATTCTCTCCGATAATGAATGTTGTGATATTGCAGTTACTTGCTTATTACACGGCAAAAAACCGCGACTGTCCCATAGACTTTCCCCGCAACCTGGCAAAGAGTGTGACGGTAGAATAAACCGTTATGCCAAACCGGGAGTAATAACCGTTTTTGCCAATAAGCGGCGGTTGGTAGTTTTTATTCTTTCCTGACAGAATGCTGCAATTTCGAGCCTGATTATTGACTAATCGGAAAATCACACGATATACTTTTAATGGGTAAGCAATGAATATTCGACAAAGCTGAGTGCTTTCCCCAAGAGTCTCAGCTTTAATATTTTCGGCAGGTAGGATTTGAAGCTGGCGATCAGTGGCAAAGGCGGTGTTGGGAAAACCCTGCTGGCGGCATTGCTAGCCAATACTTTTGCTGAATCGGGCTACCCAGTCATTGCTATAGATGCCGACCCTGATGCCAACCTGGCAGCTACTCTAGGTTTTCCTGATCCTTCAAAAATCACCCCGGTTTCCGAAATGAAAGAGCTAATCGAGGAAAGAACTGGAGTCCGAACTGGCCAATCTACGCCTTACTTTACCCTGAATCCCAAGGTTGACGATATCCCGGACAAATTTGCACCGCGGAGAGGTAATATCCGTTTGATGAGAATGGGCAGTGTAAAAAAAGGCGGTACCGGCTGTTATTGCGCCGAGAATGCTTTACTAAAAACACTAATGGCCCATCTAATCCTGGCCCGGAATGATGTCTTGATCCTGGACATGGAAGCTGGTATAGAACATCTCACCCGTGGTACCGCTGATGCGGTGGATAGACTGATCATAGTAGTGGAACCCGGGAGAAGGAGCCTGGAAACCGCCTTGTATATTAAACAACTAGCCCAGGATATCGGGGTAAAAAATATCTCGGCCGTGGGCAATAAAGTCCGGAATGAAGCCGATATAGTATTCCTGAGAACGAACTTACCCGGTTTTGAGTTTTTAGGATTTATACCATATGACAAGGCCATTGGCGATGCTGATCAAGAAGGCCGTTCTGTAGTAAATGCCAGTACTAATGTAGTTAAAGTTGTCAATGAGATTTATCGGTCTCTGACTAAAACAGCCGGAGTAATCGATATATAGTAAAATCAAACTTAATCAGGAGGATACCCCCATGCCCTATGATGTCTCGAAAATGGCGGATTGGCAAGTCGCCGAAGAAGCAGAGAAAAACATGCCATCTCCCGATGAATGGAGACAAAAACTCGGTTTACAGAAGGACGAGATCCTGGCCTATGGAAAAGTAGCGAAATTGGATTTCCTGAAAATCATGGAAAGGCTCCAGAATAAACCGGATGGGAAATATATTGAAGTAACTGCGGTTACTCCTACACCACTTGGTGAAGGTAAAACGACGACAACCATGGGCTTGATCGAAGGCCTTGGAAAACAGGGGGAAAATGTCGGCGGCGCAATCCGGCAACCTGCCGGTGGGCCTACGATGAATATTAAAGGGACTGCAGCCGGTGGAGGTAATGCCCTCTTGATTCCTCATACGGAACTTTCGCTGGGTTTGACCGGAGACATCAATGATATTGTTAATGCCCATAACCTGGCCATGGTGGCGCTTACGGCCAGGATGCAGCATGAACGGAACTATACCGATGCCACCCTGGAGAAACTTAGCCATATGCACCGATTGGACATCGACCCCCTGAAGATAGAAATGGGATGGGTTATTGAATTCTGTGCACAAAGTCTGCGTAATATAGTTATCGGCCTGGGCAGCCAAAAGACCGACGGGTTCCTGATGCAGTCAAAATTTGCCATTTCCGTAAGTTCAGAACTGATGGCTATCCTGTCTATCGTGAAAGACCTGGCTGACCTGCGGCAGCGACTTGGTGATATCACCGTCGCTTATGATAAGCGAGGAAAACCGGTTACCACTTCCGACCTCCAGGTAGCCGGAGCAATGGCAGCATGGATGAGAAATACCATTAATCCCACGCTATGCTCTACCGCTGAATATCAGCCCTGCATGGTCCATGCCGGCCCCTTCGCCAACATTGCTATCGGCCAATCATCGATTATCGCCGACCGCATCGGCTTGAAGATGTTTGATTATCACGTTACCGAAAGCGGTTTTGCTGCAGATATCGGTTTCGAAAAATTCTGGAATGTGAAATGCCGTTACAGCGGACTCAAACCCAACGTTTCGGTACTGGTTGCTACAGTACGATCTTTAAAGATGCACGGCGGCGGCCCCAAAGTCACCCCCGGTGTACCTCTGCCGGAAGAATACCGCAAAGCAGCCCCTGAACTGGTGGAAAAAGGCTGTGCAAATCTGGTCCATCATATCGGTATTATCAGGGCAGCAGGTATCAACCCAGTCGTCTGTGTAAATATGTTCCCTACAGATACCAAAGAAGAACTCGACATCGTGAGAAAAGCGGCGGAAGCTGCCGGAGCCCGTTGTGCCGTGTCGACCCATTATGCCGATGGTGGTGCCGGAGCCCAGGAACTGGTCGCTGCCGTAAAAGAAGCATGTAATGAAAAGAACGATTTTAAGTTCCTGTACCCGAAAGAAATGAAATTAAGAGAACGCGTCGAAAAAATCACGAAGACGGTTTACGGCGGCGCCGGGGTATCCTGGACTGCCGATGCCGAAGCTAAAGCCAAGGCTTTTGAAGCTGATCCCCAATATGACGATTATGCGACCATGATGGTCAAAACCCATCTTTCGCTTTCGCACAATCCCAATCTGAAAGGGGTCCCGAAGGGGTGGACGCTGCCGATCCGTGATATCTTGATCTATTCCGGAGCCAAGTTCCTTTGCCCGGTAGCCGGGGATATTTCCATGCTGCCGGCTACCGGTTCCAACCCAGCCTTCCGGAAAGTAGATGTTGACGTAAAGACAGGTAAAGTCAAGGGCCTCCATGACGTCGATTAACTTTAGTATTTATCTGCTTCGTGTCATGAAGCAGCGGTAGAAGATATATAGTAAAAACTGAGGCAAATGGCGAAAGGTTCGATCGGCACCAAATACAAGATACACTTCGAGCCAGGCAACATTGATGTTGACGTGGAGCAGGGCGGCAATCTACTTGATGCCGCCCTGCTCGCGGGTGTTAAACTGAATGCATCCTGCGGCGGGACTGGTTCGTGCGGCAACTGTAAAATCATCATTGAAAAAGGAACTGTGGAATCGACACGAACCGACAAAGTAACAGAGGCAGAATACCAACAGGGGATTCGCCAGGCCTGCCAGACGAGAGCGCTCAGTGATCTGCGAGTTATCGTTCCGGTTGAATCCCAATTATCAAAACACTCTATCATTCATAAAAGAAAACAAACTACAACGGTTTCCCGGGATTCCGCTGTAAACGTAGCGGGCAGGCAATTTCACCCCCCTTTTCAAAAAAGGTATCTGGAATTAGTTCCCCCTACCCTACAAGACAACACCAGCGACCTGTCACGGTTGAAGAAAAGACTACGGCAAGAACCCGGACTCAAGCAAATATTCATAGATTTTGAGTCAATTAAAGGATTACCCCAGATCCTCCGCCAGCAGGACTGGAAAGTCACGGTAACCACCCTGGAATTACCAGATGATCCGGGAATCACGCCTGCCAGCCAGATCCAACTTGTGCAAACAGAACCTGGCGATACGAGAGAACGTAATTTTGCCCTGGCCATCGATGTCGGCACCACCACGGTTAAAGCACAGTTACTCGACCTCTACCGTGGGAAAGTGATTTCTGAATATGCGGAATATAACGGGCAGGCGATTTTCGGGGCGGATGTAATTACGCGGATCGCTTACTGTACAAAGCCGGGGGGTTCAAAAAGAATACAATCAGCAGTAGTAAACACCATCAATAACATCATCCAGTGTTTGTCAATCGATAGTAAAGTAAAACCGGTGGAGATAGGTTATATCAGCCTGGCAGGTAATACCGTAATGGTCCAGTTATTAATGGGCATTGAACCAAAGTATATCCGGCTATCTCCATATGTTCCGGCAGCTTCATCTCTACCAACGGTCAAAGCTGCCTCGCTGGGCATAAGAGTTGCGGATCATGCTTTTATATCTACACTGCCCGCAGTAGCCAGTTATATCGGGGGAGACATTACTGCCGGGGTGGTCGCGGCCGGAATGGACAAAACAGAGCGCCTTACCCTATATATGGATATCGGGACCAATGGACAAATCGTTATCGGTAATTCCGATTGGATGGCTTCGGCAGCCTGTTCCGCCGGGCCTGCTTTCGAAGGTGGGGAAATCAAACACGGTATGATAGCAGTAGAAGGAGCAATTGAAAAGTGTACCATTAATCCGGCTAACCTGGAGCCTGAAATCAACACAATTAACAACCAAAAACCACGCGGCATTTGCGGTTCCGGGCTAATCAATATTGTCGCCGGGCTGCTGGAAACGGGGATTATCGAAAGGAACGGACATTTCCATACGGATATCGAGTCGCGGCGTGTCCGGCATAGCATTGACGGTTATGAATACGTGCTGGCTTATGCCGGCGAAACACAGACCGGAAAAGATATAGTCATCACTGAAATCGATATTGCCAACCTGATACGGGCAAAAGCAGCGATGTACGCCGGACTAATGACACTGGTAAAAAGTGTCGGTTTCAAGACTGGCGATATTCAGGATATCCTGATCGCTGGAGCGTTCGGCAGCTTTATCGACATCAAACAGGCAATCACGATCGGACTGCTGCCGGATCTACCAACAAGCCGGTTTCGTTTTATCGGTAACGGTTCTTTAACAGGAGCCAGGTTGGCCGCCTTCTCCATCGATTTCATGATGCAGGCAAAGAAAGCGGCAAGAATGATGACGAACCTGGAATTGAGTGAGAACGGGGACTTTATGAACAATTACATGGCCGCCCTTTTCCTGCCACATACTCATATCGAAGATTTTCCTTCAGTAAAAGCACGCTTACCAGAGGGAAATACCCGGAGTGCAAGGAGATATTAGTTGAATTTTTCGATAGCGGTTGCAGGGAAAGGCGGCACAGGGAAAACCACGGTAGCGGTACTTATCCTCAGGTACCTGAAAAATAACCTGCACACACCGATCTTGGCGGTTGATGCCGATCCCAATGCCAACCTTGGGGAAAGCCTAGGGTTGAAGGTTGGCTTAACAGTAGGCTCGATGATAGCTCAATTCAACGAAGAGAAAATCAGCCTGCCGCCAGGAATGACGAAAGAAGCTTACCTGGAGGTCAGGCTTAACGAAACGCTGGCCGAAAGTAAAGGTTTTGACCTGCTGACCATGGGACGGGGCCAGGGAGCCGAATGTTATTGTTATCCCAATTTAATATTAAGGAAATTCATCAGTTCACTGGTCAGCAATTACCCTTATATGGTGATGGATAATGAAGCAGGCATGGAACACCTGAGCCGTAAGACAACAGATAATATCAATACATTATTGTTAGTCTCGAATTATACCGTGAAAGGCCTGCGGGCAGTGGTAAAAATCAGGGAACTCGTTAATGAATTGAAATTGTCTATCGGACAGCAGCTTGTCTTGCTTACTTCCGTACCAGAACAACCGGAAGAGGTGATGATCGAAGAGATGAAACGGCTTGAGATAATACCTGCGGCTTTCTTACCTTTTGACAGATTGATCCAGCAATATGACTATGAACGGAAGCCTCTTCTCGACTTGCCGGATGAAGCGGTCTCAGTAACAGCAATCAATAAACTGGTCACAGATCTATTAAGAAGATAAACGAGAAAAAAGGAGTTATAACATGACAGCGGAAATTATTGACGGACGGAAAATTGCCGCCGAGGTCCGGGATGACCTGAAGCAACGGATCGGCCGCTTACAGTCTAAAGGAGTCTCGCCCAAATTGGCCACCATCCTTGTCGGTGATGACCCTGCCTCAATTTCATACCTCAAGGGCATCACCCGCACCTGCGGGGACGTGGGGGTAATTCCTGAAGATGTCCGGCTTCCCGCGGATATTACCCAGACCGGTCTTCTAGCAAAAATAGCTGATTTAAACGCCAATACGGCAGTTCACGGCATCCTGTTATTCCTGCCTCTCCCCAAACACCTGAATTCATTGGAAGCGGAAAGTGCCATTTCTCCAGATAAGGATGTTGACGGGACAAATCCGATCAGCACCGGCAGGCTTATCCTGGGTGAAGATACCTTTTTCCCTTCTACACCTTACGGCGTGCAGGAATTATTAGTCCGCAGTGGTAATAATCCGGAAGGGAAGCACGTGGTCATCGTCGGCCGCAGTAATATCGTCGGCAAGCCATTAACCGGGATACTCATCCAAAAAGGTAAAGGCGCCAATGCCACGGTAACGGTATGCCATACCGGGACCAAAGACCTGGCCTCATTTACCAGACAAGCCGATATTCTGGTGGCAGCCATGGGTAAAGCCAAGGCTATAACCGCCGATATGGTCGGCAGTCAAACCGTAGTGATCGATGTTGGAGTAAACTTCATACTCGATCCTACCACCGGTAAAAACAAGCAGGTAGGCGACGTAGACTTTGAAGCAGTCAAGGAAATTGCCAGGGCAATAACCCCGGTACCCGGCGGCACCGGAGCGGTAACCTCAATGATGTTGATGGCAAATACGGTCAAAGCTGCAGAAAAGGTAAGCAAATAACAAAATAAGACTTGGGGAGAACAAAATGACTGCCAAATTGCTGGATGGGCGAAAGATATCTGCCGAGATCCGGGAAGAGCTAAAAAAAGAGACGGCTGAATTAGCACAACGGGGCATCGTACCCGGCCTGGCAGGAATACTGGTCGGCGAAGACCCGGGTTCAGTGACATATGTAGGACTGAAAAGCAAGGCTTGCGAGGAAGTCGGCATTCATGAAATGATGTGCCGCCTGCCCGAAAACGTAACCGAAAAAGATTTACTGGCGAATATCGACCGGCTGAACAAAGATAAAACCGTTCATGGTATATTTATACAACTTCCCATGCCCGGGCACCTTTCGGAGGAAAAAGCTCTGGCAGCCATCATACCGGAAAGGGATGTCGACGG
>JAEAME010000671.1_pt1 | contig 31731 bp, 27 predicted proteins | sample 8958731 | NCBI WGS metagenome assembly JAEAME01 (sample SAMN16933194, study PRJNA681113) | bioreactor sludge metagenome | isolation source: anerobic bioreactor sludge (Control) | place: India:Bengaluru | collected 2018-10-24
CACACACCATGGGAGGCTGAGCGCGCGGCTGCCGCCGGGGCGCGACTAATGCTCTCCGGGCACACTCACGGCGGTCAGATCTGGCCGTTCGGCGAGATCGTCCGGACGGTCTATCCCCTGCTGGCAGGCGAGTGCGTTGTGAACAGAATGACGGTGATCGTCTCCCGCGGCGCAGGCACGTGGGGCCCCCGCATGCGACTCTGGCACCCGGGGGAAATCCTCCGGATCACGCTGCATGCCTCCAACCAACCGGTCTCTGCTAAGCGGTGACGATCGGCGCACCGAGTGCTCGCCATTTTTTACACTCACACCACTGGAAACAGCGCCACGCTGAGCGCAACAATCAAAGAATAACGGGCATCACCGCCTGGCGGGGATGCCCGTGAATGCTGGTGCCGATGGCCGGACTTGAACCGGCACGCCCCTTGCAGGGCCAGGGATTTTAAGTCCCTTGTGTCTGCCATTCCACCACATCGGCGGGGAGATTCACCACAAAGGCACAATGAACACAAAGGAAAACAATGAGTTACGAGCCATCACAAGCCTCGCCCGCCATCTTGTCTTTGGCCAGACTATTATAAAGGGACGGTGGCCTGGACACGAAAAAATCTTTGTGTCCTCTGTGAACTCTGTGGTTGAAAGAAAAGAAAAAAATGGAGGCGGCGAGCGGACTCGAACCGCTGAATGGAGGTTTTGCAGACCTCTCCCTTAGCCTCTTGGGTACGCCGCCTCAAAGAACCGGAGAGACAAAAAAGAGCCCATGCCGGGCTCTGGGGTCTTTGAAAAAATCTGGAGCGGGAAACGGGATTCGAACCCGCGACTTCAACCTTGGCAAGGTTGCACTCTACCACTGAGTTATTCCCGCTCGAGTGAAATGCAGCGGATGGAATATAACGGAAGCCGCAAAAAAACTCAACTCGGAATTTCGGTAGTTGTCGCAGAAATTCAGAAGGCGTTGCGAAAAAGAGTCGCCTCATTGCCGAGGACAGACACGATGTCAAAACGGTAGGCGTACCGGCCAAGGTCGTGGTCCGCGATGAAATCATCGGCGGCACGGCGCAGAATCTGTTGTTTCCGCCAGTCGACGAATTGCCAGGGTTCGCCGAAGTCGGCTGTACTCCTGGTCTTAACCTCTATAAAAACAAGTGTTTCACCTTCGTAGGCGATGATATCGAGTTCGCCCGATCGGCCGCGATATCGGCGCGCCAAAATGTCGAAACCCTGTTTCATGAGGAGCATGCAGGCGATACGTTCACCTTTGCGACCTTTGAGAAGATGCTGCGCAATCATGAGTGTATTGTTTGCGCCGGCATAATTCTATTTCGCTCTATTTCGGTGACAGTCACCATAACTCCGAAATACCGGTCCAACATAAATTGGCGCAAATTCAATAAAAAATACTAATTACAAAAATTCAAATTTATGGATGTTTGTAGGGGAAATATTGCGTATCCGCTGTAACTCATTTGTTTTCATAGGGAATAATTTCGGAGTTATGGTGACTGTCACCGAAATTCAAATTTATAGGCGCTTCCAGCGGACGCCGTCTTTGGTATCTTCGAGCTGGATGCCTTTGGACAGGAGCAACTGACGAATGCGGTCAGCTTCGGCGAAATCGCGCCTTTTCCGGGCGGCCTGACGAGCCTCGATCTGCTGCGCAATTTCTTCGTCCAGCATTGCCGGCTGAGGGCGCAAAATATTATAGACACTGTCGATTTCTTTAAGGAAATCGACAGCGATGCGGGCATCGCCTCCGTTAAGCGCTTTCTGGCTGTCCTTCTGATAGGCCAGGCGAACCAAATCGAAAACGACTGCCAGCGCGGCCGAGGTGTTCAGGTCGGCGTCCATCGCCTCGATGAACTTCTCGCGAGCGATCTTAACTTCTGCCGCAAATTCAACGGTCGGCTCTTCAGAGTTGGTGATTTCCCTGGCACGAATCATAAAATCCTCGAGCCGCTGGATCGATGCCTGTGCCTGATGCAATCCGTCCATCGCGAAGTTGAGCTGCTTGCGATAGTGCACCGAGAGGAGCAGATAGCGGATCGCCTCCGGCGAATAACCTTTGTCCAACAGGTCCTTCAGTGTAAAGAAATTGCCCAGGGACTTGGACATCTTCTCGCCTTCGACGATCAGGAACTCCGGGTGCACCCAGTAGCGCACGAAGGGCTTACCGGTGGCGCACTCGCTCTGCGCGATCTCGTTTTCGTGGTGCGGGAAAATCAAGTCCACGCCGCCGCAGTGGATGTCGAACGTCTCTCCGAGATACTTCATGCTCATGGCCGAGCACTCGATGTGCCAGCCCGGGCGTCCCGGGCCGATGTCGGTCTCCCAGGAATCCTCGCCTTCCTTCTTGGCTTTCCAGAGAACGAAATCGCGGGCGTTTTCTTTGTCGTACTTGTCCGCGTCGACGCTCGCTCCTATGAGCGCCCCGCTGAAGTCGGCCTTGCTGAGACGGCCGTAGCCGGGAAATTGGGCGATGTTGAAATACACCGATCCGTCCTTGCGATACGTGTAACCTTTTTCTTCGAGCTTCTTTATCAATGCGACCATCTCGGGAATGTGTTCGGTCGCGCGGGGCATCAGGCCGGGCATTTCGATCCGCATTGCTTTGCAGTCTGCGACGAAGGCCTCGGTGTATTTCGTTGTATAGTCTCGCAGCGTCATGCCCTGTGTGCGCGCGTTCCGGATCGTCTTGTCATCCACGTCGGTGATGTTCATGACGTGGATCACGCGGTAGTTGCGATATTCCAGGTATCTGCGGAGCAGGTCCTGGAAAACGAAGGTGCGGAAATTACCGATATGAGCATAATCGTAGACTGTCGGCCCGCATGTGTAGAAGCGGACCACTCCTTCCTCAACGGGATGAAATTCCTCATCGGTGTTTGTGAGCGTGTTGTGCAGTTTCAGCATAGAGGTAAATGGTGTAGGGATCGAAAGAAAAAAGCAACCACGAATTGCGCGAAATCTCGGAGTGTTGCCGCTTTTGCCGTTTACGCGTTCCCGGATGCCCGTTTCGAAACACTGTTATTCAACGGGAAACTGGAAACCTGAAATGGGAAACCTTTAAAGCGGCAGCAGGTTGCCGTACTTCGATAAGATTATCTGCTTAGGCGAAGAAGATGGAAATTGGCTTGCGTGTAGAGATGGGTGATGCTAACACCCTGTATGGCCGGGACGGATTTGGTCACGACAAGCGCCGTGCCGTGGGAGCGCACAAAATTCACCAGCGAATCCGGAGTGTCCAATTTTTCGCCGACCTGGTAGTTGGTGTAGTAATGCAGCGTGTGGTGGAAGAATTGATAGGTTGCGATCGGCTCGCCTGGCATTTGCACTTCAAGCGCCTTTTCGGCGATCTCTCGAGTGGAGTGGTAGGCGCCGAGAACGGGGAATGCGAATTGGGCCACGGCAACCAGCAGCACGATTCCCTGCACCGTTGTGGCGATGAAGGCGCACCTCGCATTGCCCTTCAATCCGGATACGAAGGCGAAAATTGCCGGGGCGAGAATCGCGGCCGAAAGGATCAGGCCGACGTCCCAGCGGCCGCCGTAATCCTTGTTGAAGAAGATGGGGGCGGCGATTGCCATTCCGGCCGAGAGAATCAGTTGAAGATAGATTGCAGGGCGAAGCAGCGAGGGAACCTCGGTATTATCAATCCATCTCGAAAAGCGCATGCCCAGGAGCATCGCCAGTGGAAGCAATGACGGGAGGATGTAACCGGCGAGCTTCGAGTCGGAAAGCGAGAAGAAGACGATCGGCACAAGAAACCAGCAGTACAGGAAAGCCGTCAGCGGATTCCACTCGCGCCAGCGGCGCAGGCTCTGCATGGGTGATTTTGAAAGAAGAAGCAGCAGGCAGCCGCTCCAGGGGAAAATGAGCGCCAGCACGACGGGCAAATAATAATAAAAAGGCTGAGAGTGATGATGGATGTCCGTGACGAAGCGGGCGAGGTTGTGGTTTATGAAAAATGTCGCGATGAAGGCGAAACCGTTTTGGCGGAAGACCAGCCAGAACCACGGGATTGATGCTGCGGCTGTAATTGCGACTCCCGCGGCAAGGCGCCAGCGGTGAAAGATGCCGCCTCGTTCGTTCAGCAGCCAGAAGCAGAAAACGATGCCCGTTGCCAAAACCAGCGCGACCGGGCCTTTGCCCAAAATCGCCAGTCCAAGAAACGCATAGGCAAAGAGCACTTTGAGACCGATGTCTCTTTCGATGGCTGCCGTCAGGATCGCCATGGCGAGGGTGAAGCAGCATGTAAAAGGCATGTCGGTGGACGCGCTGCGGCCAAAACCGGAGAATCCGATGCTGGTGAGAATGATGATCGAAGCCAAAAAGCCACCGAGGCGATTGCCTGCTGCTGAAGCCACAAGGAAGAGCGATATGGACGCTATGAAAGCACAGATCGCGGGCGCCGCTCTTGCGGCGGTTTCCGGGCTTTTAAAGAAGGAATAAAGGGGAATGGTCAGCCAGTAATACAGCGGCGGCTTCTCGAGCCAGGGCTTGCCTCCCAGCGTCGGCGTTACCCAGGCGCCGCGATCGTTCATCTCCTGAGCAATCCGCGCATAGCGGGGCTCGTCGGCGCCGGTCAGGGGAAGAGAGCCAAGATTGAGGAAAAGGGTCGCCGCGGAAATGGCGAGCAACAGAACCAGCGAAGGGAGTGTGCGGTGCACGAGATTTCCCTTTGGAGTGCGGCAGCAAGTTGCCGAACTCCTACGGCGCCCTGCGGGCACTAAAAAGGTGAGAAATTAAGCAACGTACCGAAATTCAAAAGGGGCGACCGGCTTGGTCGCCCCCTCGCATTTAAAACGGGAAACCGGAAACGGCTTAGTACATTCCGCCCATGCCGCCGCCTCCGGGAGGCATGGCGGGGGCCTTCTCCTCTTCCTTGATCTCGCTGACCAGGGCTTCGGTGGTCAGAAGCAGGGCCGCGATGGAAGATGCATTCTGCAAAGCCGTCCGGGTGACCTTGGTCGGATCAATTACTCCCGATGCGACCAGGTCTTCGTACTGCTCGGTATCGGCGTTGAAGCCGAAATTCGCATCGCTGTTCTGCCTGACTTTGTCAACGACAACGGCGCCTTCAAAGCCCGCATTGGCCGCAATCATCCGGAGCGGCTCTTCCAGGGCTCTGCGGACGATATTCACGCCGACTTTTTCGTCTCCTTCGAGTTTCAGCTTGTCCAGCGGAGCGATGCAGCGGAGCAGAGCCACGCCGCCGCCCGGGACAATGCCTTCCTCAACCGCGGCACGGGTCGCGTGCATTGCGTCTTCCACGCGCGCTTTCTTTTCTTTAAGCTCGGTCTCGGTCGCGGCGCCGACTTTGATCACGGCCACGCCGCCGACCAGCTTGGCGAGTCTTTCCTGCAGCTTCTCACGGTCGTAATCCGACGTGGTTTCCTCGATCTGGACGCGGAGCTGTTTCACTCGGCCCTCGATGTCGGCGTGCTTGCCGTTGCCTTCGATGATCGTCGTGTTGTCCTTGTCGATCGTGACCTTTTTCGCGCGGCCCAGGTCTTCCAGGCGGACGCTTTCCAGTTTAATGCCGAGGTCCTCGGAAATCACCTTGCCGCCGGTCAGGATGCCGATATCTTCCAGCATCGCTTTGCGCCGGTCGCCGAATCCGGGCGCCTTCACCGCAGCCGCAGCCAGCGTGCCGCGCAGCTTGTTGACCACCAGGGTCGCCAAGGCTTCGCCTTCAACATCTTCCGCGATAATCAGCAGCGGACGGCCGCTTTTGGCAACCTGTTCCAGAAGAGGGAGGAGGTCCTTCATGGAGCTGATCTTCTTCTCGTTGAGCAGGATCAGGCAATCGTTCAGCTCGACTTCCATTCTTTCCGGGTCCGTGACGAAATAGGGGGAGAGATAACCGCGGTCGAACTGCATTCCTTCAACCACTTCGAGCGAGGTCTCGATGGACTTGGCTTCTTCAACGGTGATAACGCCGTCTTTCCCCACTTTTTTCATCGCTTCCGCGATGATTCCGCCGATGGTCTTGTCATTGTTGGCGGACACGGCGCCCACCTGGGAAATCATTTCGCCCTTCACAGGCTTGCTCAGCTTCTTCAGTTCCGCAACGGCCGATTCAACGGCGGTTTCGATTCCGCGCTTCAGGGCCATTGGATTGGCGCCGGCGGCGACGTTCTTCACGCCTTCGCGGAAAATGGCCTGAGCCAGTACGGTTGCAGTGGTGGTCCCATCGCCAGCCACATCCGATGTCTTCGAGGCAACCTCGCGCACCATCTGTGCGCCCATGTTCTCGGTGCCATCCTTCAATTCGATCTCTTTCGCGACGGTGACGCCATCCTTGGTGATGGCAGGGGACCCGAATTTCTTGTCCAGAACTACATTGCGCCCCTTCGGACCCAGGGTAATTTTGACGGCATCCGCGAGCTGGTTTACCCCGCGGAGAATCGCCTGGCGGGACTGTTCGCCATGAATAATTTCCTTAGCCATATTGTTCAACGCTCCTTATCTCTATTTTGCTGATTGATTTAGCCCAGAACCGCGAGAATTTCTTCTTCGCGCATGATGAGGTAGTCCTGGTCGTCGATTTTGATTTCAGTGCCGGAATATTTTCCGAAGAGAATCCTGTCGCCCTTCTTTACATCCAGCGCGGCACGCTTGCCGTCGTCCGTTATCTTCCCAGGTCCGGCAGCGATGACTTCGCCTTCCATGGGTTTTTCTTTGGCTGTGTCGGGGATGATGATACCGCCCTTCACAACTTCTTTTTCTTCAATCCGTTTCACAAGCACCCGATCGTGCAAAGGCCTAACATTCATACCTGATCTCCTCTCTTATACGGGCCATTTATACGGCGTATTGCCAGATTATTCCCCGCCTGGAATTAGCACTCCCCCAAGGCGAGTGCCAATAGTATAAGAGGCTCTTTCGCATTGTCAACCTGAGTCCCCAAAATTTATCCATCATGCCACAAAATCGGGATCGGGCCCGGAATCGGCATCGGCATCGATGGCCGGCGCCCAAAAGACCGGTTCCGACGTTTGCTGCTCCTGTTTGACATGAATCGCCATTACGGACCGCAAAAACATGAGTGTCCACTATTAAAGATTCAAGATTCAAAAAACCGTGTGGGTGTCCAGGCTTCCTCCGTGTGGGTGTCCAGGATTCCCAGGATTCCTGTTAACGCGAAACGGGAAACCTGAAACGCGAAAGCTTCAAGGCGGCAACTTGCTGCCGCCAGGCGAAATTCATCAAATCTTAACAAGAAACACATCGCCGCTTCACAATCGTGCTGTAAATCTTTCCGCGATTTGATATTAGGAGGAAATATGAGGAAGCTGGGGCTCTTAATTATCGTTCCCATTCTTTTAATGCTCGCAGCCTGCAGCGGCGGAAAGGATTCTTCATACGCCGCCCGGTCCATCACCATTAAGGGATCTGATACGATGGTCATCCTGGGCCAGCGCTGGGCCGAAACCTACATGAAAAAACACCCGGACAAACGCGTTCAGGTCACCGGCGGAGGTTCCGGCACCGGCATCGCAGCCCTCATCAACGGCGGGACCGACATCTGCGAGGCTTCGCGGCCCATGAAAGACAAAGAAAAGGATCTGGTCCGCAAACGCCGCGGCAAAAACGTGAGCGAAATTCCCGTCGCGCTCGACGGCATTGCCATATATGTCCCGGAATCCTCTCCAATCCAAACCGTAACAATTCCGCAGCTCAAATCCATCTACACCGGATCGATCACCAACTGGCGTGATGTCGGCGGTAAGGACCAGAGGATCGTTGCCTACAGCCGCGAAAACAACTCCGGAACTTACGTTTTTTTCAAGGAACACGTCCTCGAAAATGAGGACTTTGCGCGCGACGTTCAGACACTGCCTGGAACCGCTGCCGTCGTTAACGCCGTCTCCAAAGACCCGGCTTCTCTGGGATACGGCGGGATTGCCTACGCCTCGGGCATCCGGCCTGTAGCCGTGAAGAAGGACGGCGCATCCGAAGCCGTAAGACCTACGATGGAAACGGTCGAGGCGGGGAAGTATCCGCTCTCGCGGCATCTGTATTTCTACACTGTCGGAGCGCCCAGCGGAGAGGTCAAGGCGTTCATCGACTGGGTCCTGAGTCCCGAAGGTCAGCAGATATGCGAAGCGGTGGGATATTATCCTCTGAACAAAAGATAATGTCGATTACACAACGCGAAGCAGACAAATCCGGCGCCCTGAGCGACCGAATCGCCGGGGTGGTGATTCGAGGCAGCGCCTTTCTGGCGATCCTGTCGCTCATCCTCATTTTCATTTTCATCGGGAAAGAAGCGCTGCCGATTTTCACTTCGGCTGAAATTCGGGAGGAGGCGAACCTGGGCAGACTCTTCCTGCCTCAATCGGTGCGCGAGGGAGCCGACGCGGAGCACACCTGGCAGCCGGTTTCGGACACTCCGAAATACTCTCTTCTGCCTCTGCTGGCCGGGACGCTGAAAGTGACCGTCATTGCAGTCATAATCGCCATCCCGCTGGCCGTGCTGGCGGCGCTCTACACAGCCGAATTCGCGCCGCCGTGGGCGCGGGAAACGATCAAACCCGCGATCGAAATCCTGGCGGGAATTCCCAGCGTTGTGGTCGGATTTTTCTGCCTGATGGTTTTAGCCGGGTGGCTGCAAAGCACTTTCGGGTGGACCTTTCGCCTTAATGCCGTTACAGCCGGGATTGGCCTAAGCCTGGCCGTGATACCGATCGTCTATACTGTGTGCGAGGATGCGTTTTCCTCGGTGCCGCAAACGTTTCGAGAAGGCTCAATCGCCATGGGAGCTTCGTCCTGGCAGACGGCCGCGCGCGTCGTGCTGCCGGCTGGCATGCCCGGAGTCCTCGCGGCATGCGTGTTGGGTTTTGGCCGGGCCATCGGCGAAACGATGATCGTCCTCATGGCATCGGGAAACGCCGCGATCCTGTCGCTTTCTCCCACGGATTCCATCCGCACGTTTTCCGCCACGATCGCGGCGGAATTGGGCGAAGTGGTGGTCGGCAGTCCCCACTACCATGTGCTTTTTTTCATTGGTGCGTTTTTGTTCCTGATTACGTTCGCGATCAATCTTGTCGGCCATTGGTGGGTCGGCCGGCTGCAGAAGAAGCTCCAGGGGGCGTCGTAGAGTCATGGTCGAGCGAACCAAATTGATTGGCCGGCTGTTCCAGTTCTTCTGCATCGTCGCATGTGTGCTCATAGTTGCGATTCTGGCGGTGATCCTGGGCAACATCGTCATCCACGGCGTCGGCTCGGTGACGCTGGATTTTATGACAAAAGCTCCGGAAGCGGGCATGACCGGGGGAGGGATTTTCCCCGCTATCTTCGGCACTTTCGCGCTCGTCGTACTGATGACGATCGCAGTGATCCCGCTGGGAGTGGCGACAGCGATCTATATGCATGAATACGCGCCCAAGCGGTCGCGCATCGTGCACCTCGTGCGCCTGGCGATCCAGAACCTGGCCGGCGTACCGGCGATCGTCTTCGGATTGTTCGGACTGGGATTCTTCATCGAGTTTGTCGGCCGAGGAATCGACAAAGCATTCTATCGTGGAGAGCTGATTTACGGGCAGCCGGCTATCGTATGGGCCGCGCTGACGCTGGCGCTGCTGACGATGCCGACGGTGGTTGTGGCCACGGAAGAAGCCTTGCGCGCGATTCCGCAGAGCTATCGAGAGGTGGCGTATTCGCTGGGAGCGACGCGCTGGCAGGTCATACGGCGCGTGGTTCTGCCGCAGGCGGTTGGAGGTATCCTGACGGGCGGAATTCTCGCGGTGAGCCGCGGATCCGGAGAAGTCGCACCAGTCATGTTTACCGGCGCGGCATATTTTCTGCCGGAGTTGCCGAAGCAGTTGAACAGCCAGTTTATGGAGTTGGGATATCACGTTTATGTGATGACAACGCAGTCGCCGGACGTCGAGGCGACTAAGCCGATACTGTATGCAACGGTGCTGGTTCTGCTCGCGTTGACGTTCCTGTTGAATTTCAGCGCGATCATGATCCGTGCGCAGATCCGCAAAAGGCTGCGCTATGGCCGGTAATGTCGATTTCTGGGACTGTCGGCGGGGCGCCTAATGCGGCTTGCTTTTTGGCTGGGCTCGGATTCCGAAGCGGGCCGCAGAGCGGCCATATGATTGTAGCCGGGCCTTTCAAGGCCCGGATTAATGAGTGCGACAAATACACCGTCGCGGGCAGCGACGGGTGAAATCAAGCGTCACTGCCGTGACGCGCACTGATGACCGATCGTTTTTCCCGGCCTTGAAAGGCTGGGCTAAAATCACTTGCCGCGGCCGATATTGGCAGCAAAGGTAATGCAGCATTAGGCGGGACGCCGGCGCCTCCAAAGGAAGATAATGGTAGCTGATATTCAGGTGAAGGTCGAAAATCTGAAGGTACAGGTGAACGGGACGGAGATCCTGAAAGGCATCAGTCTGGAATCCCGGCAAGGGGAGATACTTTCGATCATCGGTCCCGCCGGTGCAGGCAAGACCACATTCCTGCGCTGCTTGAACCGAATGGCCGAACTCGACCTGGATTTCAGCATTTCGGGCAACATCCTGCTCGACGGCTGCTCCATTTACGACTCCGATGTAGCGATGCTGCGGCGCCAGGTGGGGATGGTGTTCTCGGTTCCGGTACCGCTGCCCATGACCGTATATGAAAACCTGACGTTCGGTCTTCGCCTTGCTTCCGGAAAGCGCAAGGATTATGAAGAGCGGGTGGAGAAAGCCCTGCGCGCGGCCTATCTGTGGGACGAAATGAAGGACCGGCTGAATGAGCCGGCGCGCAACCTTTCGGGAGGACAACAGCAGCGCTTGTGCCTGGCACGCACGCTGGCTCTAGAACCGCGAGTGCTGCTGCTCGACGAACCGTGCTCGGGATTGGACCCGATTTCGACGGCGCGGATCGAAGATGCGTTAAGAAGTTTGAAAGCGAATCTGGCTGTCATCCTGGTGACAAACAACGTCAAGCAGGCGGCTCGGGCGTCCGACAGGACGGCCTTCTTTCTGTTCGGGGAACTGATTGAGCTCGAGCCGATAGAAAAATTGTTTACCACGCCGCGAGACCAGCGCACTGCTGACTACATATCGGGAAGGTTCGGGTAAGAAATTGGTGTGCGCATGACTGCGAAGATTGAGACCAAGGGGTTGAATCTGTGGTACGGGAATTTTCACGCCTTGATCGACGTGAACCTTTCCATCCGTCCAAGGGCCATCACGGCGATCATCGGCCCATCGGGGTGCGGCAAGTCGACGCTTCTGCGCGTCATCAACCGGATGAACGAAATCATCCCGCACGTGAAGGTCACAGGGGATGTCCTGCTCGACGGCAAATCCATTTACGCGCCCGACGTCGACCTGCGGCAGCTGCGGAAGCGCATCGGCATGGTCTTCCAGCGTCCCAATCCCTTTCCTCTTTCCGTCTTTGAAAATGTCGCCTACGGCCCGAAGATACACAATATGGCCAGGGGCGAGGATCTGGCGGCGCGCGTCGAGAGCAGTCTGCGGGCCACCGGGTTGTGGGAGGCGCTGAAGGACAAGCTCGGGGCGTCGGCTCTGTCTCTGACGCCGGAGCAGCAGCAGCGCGTCTGCATCTCCAGGCTGGTTGCCGTCGAGCCGGAAATCCTGCTCATGGACGAACCGGCATCCGCGCTCGATCCGATCGCCACGGCGCGCATCGAGGAACTGATGCTGGAGCTCAAGGACCGCTACACGATACTCATCGTCACGCACAACATGCAGCAGGCGGCACGCATTTCCGACGACACGGCCTTCATGCTGCTGGGAGAGCTGATCGAGGTCGGGGAAACTCAAACCATTTTCACCAAAAACTCCGATCCGCGGACGGAGCAATACATATCGGGGAGGTTCGGCTAATGCGCCACTTTGACGAACAAATACAGGAGCTGCTCGAGCGGCTTCTCCTGATGGGCCGGCTGGCGGAATCGATGATTCAGACCGCGCTCAGAGTGCTGATCGAGCGCAACGAATCGCTCGGCGCAGAGATTTATCGCAAGGAAGACGAGGTGAACCGCCTCCAGATCGAAATCGACGACGGCGCCGTCAAGCTGACCGCGCTGCAGCAGCCCGTCGGCACGGATGTGCGGTTCCTGTTCATGGCGTCGCGCATCGCGACGGAACTCGAGCGAATTGCGGATCAGGCGGTCAACGTCATCCAAAATGCCGATCACGTGATCAAGGCCCCGCCGGTAAAGCCGCTGGTCGACCTGCCCGTGATGGGGGAGATCGCAGAGAAGATGGTGCGCGACAGCCTGGAAGCGCTCGTGGAAAGGGACTGCTCCATAGCGAACCGAGTGCTGGAAGATGAGAAAAAAGTAGATGCCTATCGCGACCAGATTTTCCGCGTCCTGCTGACTTACATGATGGCAGATCCCGGGACGATCCAGCGCGCGCTGGCGCTGATCCTGATTTCGCGCAATCTGGAGCGCGTCGGAGATCACGCTACGAATATTGCCGAAGAAGTGATCTATCTGGTCGAAGGGCGGGAAGTGCGCCATCGCCACGAGAGCAGTGCCAGGGAATCCCGATAATTCGATTTTGCCATGCCCAAAGCAATTGTGCTGGTAATTGACGACGAGGCCGATCTGATCGAGCTTGTCCGTTACAATCTCGAACGGGAAGGGTATGCTGTGCTGGGTGCGGCGGACGGAGAATCGGGATTTTCGCGGGCCATAAGCGAAAAGCCCGACGTAATTGTCGTGGACCTGATGCTGCCCGGCATAGACGGACTGGAAGTCTGCCGCATGCTGCGCTCGGAAAACGCAACGTCGCGGATTCCGATCATCATGCTGACGGCCAAAATATCGGAGGCAGACCGCATCGTGGGCCTGGAGTTCGGGGCGGACGACTATATGACCAAACCGTTCAGCCCCCGCGAACTAACGGCGAGGATCAAGGCACTGTTGCGACGCTCGGCGGGATACCGGCAGCAACCGTCGGTCATCCGGCACGGTAATCTCTCTATCGATCCTTCGAGTCACGAAGTGCGATGCGGCGCGAAGACGATAGCTCTGACCGCAACGGAATACCGTATCCTGGAATTTCTTGCATCGCATTCGGGATTCGTGTATTCGCGCGCATCGCTGATCGACGGAGCCTTGGGAAGAGACGTCACAGTCTTGGATCGGACGATCGACGTACACATCATGTCGCTGCGCCGGAAACTCGGCCGGTGCGGCGCGTGGATCGAGACCATCCGCGGCTTCGGCTACAAATTCCGCGAATAGAAATTCCATTTATTGCAATTAAAGCATCGATCTGATATTCATCGTCATTCCATTTAGAGGATATGATGACAAATCCGGGACAGTCGATCGATCAAGAGCTGCGCATGGGGGCGCGCTACATGGCACAGCGCCTCATGCCTGCGCCCGGAGCCATTCCTCGCATACCGAATACGGACATCTACGGCGTGTCGATCCCCTTTAACGGAATCGCGGGCGGCGATCTCATCACCTATGTGAATTTCAAGGATCGCTATGATCTGGACGCCAGGATCCGCGCCGCAGCTTCGCAGGGAAACGAGTCGGCGGCAAAGGCCCTTCAGCGGCTAAAATGGTGCGGCGGCATTATGGTCGCCGACGTTGCCGGCCACGAATTCACCGACGCCGTGCGCGCGCTCATGCTGCACCAGGTGTTTCTCACGGCAGCGCTGTATGAGATGGACCTAAACGGCGAAATTACCGTACGCGCCTTCGAGCAGGTAAATACACGTTTTTTGAAATCAGCCACGTTGCGCAACCTCGCTGCGGATCCCGACCGGGCGAGCTTTATCACGCTCCTTTACGGTGAGATTTCACATACGGGCCGATTCCGCTTTGTGAACGCAGGACACCCATCGCCGCTGGTTTTCTCGAAGGAATACGACTGTTTCGTGGACATAAGCGCCAGCCGACTGGTGAGCTATCCGCCGATCGGTTTGCAGCCGACGGAAGACCATGCCGATGCCAGCCACTATGAACGGACACTCGGGTACAAGAAGCGGTATAAAGTTAATGAGCTCAATTTAATGGGCCGCGGAGACGTTTTGCTGCTGTATACCGACGGTCTGATCGATTCATTTTCACCTTTTGAGAAAGCCAGGCTTGAACGTGCCGTTTCCCATGTAAAGGAAGGCAGTGCTAAAGATATTTGCGAAGGCATCCTCGAAGCGAGGCGTACCGCAGTACCGCAGACCGACGACCTCACCCTAGTTGTCATCAAACACCTCTGATTGAATTTCGGTGACAGTCACCATAACTCCCAAATTCCCCGGCGCCGCGAATCAGCATAAGACCTATAAATATAATAATTTATGGAAATTCAAATAAATTGCAGCCCAGGCGGCAAAATAGCCGCATTCCCCGTAACTCCTTTGTTTTCAATGAGAATAATTTGGGAGTTATGGTGACTGTCACCGAAATTCATCAAATATTTATATTTTCATCATCAAGGTTTAATAGGATCGGTCCATTGTTTGCCTAAGGGTGGTGATGGAAATGTGCACGGAAATACTCGGTAGTGAGTTTTTTCCAGGGCCATGCAGGAATAAAGCCCGTAGTGGCTCCGCGGTCTATCTTTCCATGCCTCCCGACATTTCCAAATTCCGGCAGCTTCGAGGAAACTTGGAATCCTTCTTGAAAGAATTTCTGGATCATGTAGTGTCCATAAGTCATCCGTACCATGTCGTTCGGGTATCGGTTCGCGAAAAGAAGAAGATGGCGGACATGGAGGAATTTTACGCCATTGCGCCGTCCCGCTGGTTCCAGCTGAACGTCGAATGCCAATCGGAATCGGATCTGGAGGCGGGAGCGCTGAAAGCTCTCAAAATCCTTGGCTGCCGCTCCCCGGAATGGGCAATCGTTGAAGGTTCCGAATCCCGGTTGGGCGCTTTTTATCTGGCGACGCAGGAGTCCCCAGATTTGATCCTCCATATCCAAAATCGTGGAGCCCGACGTAGTTGCGATTTCCTCATCCCCGTGTTTGAATCTCAATAGCCGATCTTGTTGACAGCCATGGTTATTCCAAAATTGATTGAGGTTTGGCGTTTTGTCAGCCGGTCCGTATTTGAGAACTGCGGCAACTGTCACCGAAATCAGGGAATGCTGTATAATGGGCCGGACTGATACATGAAAAGTCGACTATTCTGGAGAATCGGATTTCTTAATCTGTTGTTGCTGCTGCTTGTCCTGGCGGCCGTGGATACGTACGTAGTCCGGGCTCTGAAGAGAGAGTTTCTTAACGCAGCGTATTCGCAGCTCGAGTCGCTGATCCGATTGGCGGAAACGAATCCTCCGCAATCTCTCGATGGGCTTCAGTTGCAGGAGTGGGCGCGCCAATGCGGCCGGAGCGGAGCCCGGGTAACGCTGGTAGCCGGCGACGGGAAAGTGCTGGCAGATTCCCAAGAAGATCCTGCCGGTATGGAAAATCATCTTCCGCGGCCCGAAATCAGGGAAGCTCTTCTTAACGGCGCGGGACGCGCCGTGCGCCGCAGCCCGACGCTCAAGGTGGATCTCGTGTACCTGGCGCAGCGATACGAATTTGGAAATGCGCCGGCTATGATTGTCCGGCTTTCTATCCCGCTTCACCGCCTGGAGGAGGCAAGATTCGCTTTCCGAAGCCGGCTCTGGGGCATTTCGCTATTGATCCTCGTTTTGGCCGGCGGAATCTCGCTCCTCTATTTCCGCACCGTTTCGCGCCGCATCCGCCGGCTGAAGGAATTTTCTCAGAGGGTGGCCGATGGCGATTTTCGCCCGCTTCCGCAGGAATCGAGCAAAGACGAACTGGCGGAGCTCTCCAGCACTCTTGGTCAGACGGCAGTGAAACTCGACCGCACGATCAAAACCCTGACGGAGGAGAGGAACCGGTCGGCGGCGGTGCTGGCCAGCATGGAGGAAGGCGTCGCCGTGATCGGGGGCGACCAGAGAGTGATCTATTGCAACAGCGCCTTCTGCCGGGACGCGGGGATTGCGAATGCATCCTGCGAGAACCGTCCGGCGATGGAGTTGATCCGGCATTCGGATCTGCTGTCCATGATACAGAAAGCCCTTGCGGGCGGCGAGGCGATCCACGGGGAGGTTGTCGTGGGATCGATACGGACACGCAGCTTGGCCGCCACGGCCGCGCCGATCTCCTTCGAGGGATCGACTACGGGCGCAGTTATGGTGCTGCACGACATTACGGAGATCCGCCGGCTGGAGCGCGCTCGGCGCGACTTTATCGCCAACATTTCGCACGAATTCAAGACGCCGTTGACGGCGATCCAGGGTTTTGCGGAAACTCTGCTCGGCGGAGCGCTCGACGACGCGCAGAACCGGACCCGCTTTCTGGAAATCATCCGGGAACATGCCCTGCGGCTCGGCCGGCTCACGGACGATCTGCTCAAGCTGGCGCAGATCGAGGCGGGGCATATGCAACGCGAAACAGAACCGGTCTCCGTCAAGGATGTCGTCGATCCCTGCATGGAAGTCATGCGCATCAAGGCGGATCAGAAAGGGCTTCTGTTTGAGGCGGAGTACGGCAGCGACCTTCCCATGCTGATGGGCGACGTAAGGTCATTCCAGGAAATATTGCAGAATCTGTTGGATAATGCAGTCCGCTATACTCCGCGGGGCGGAAAAATCCGTGTGAAGGCAGCCGTCGAAGAATCGGAGGTTGTGCTGTCGGTCGCGGACACGGGTATTGGAATCCCAAAGGCGGAGCAGGATAGGATATTTGAAAGGTTCTACCGCGCCGATGCCGCGCGCTCCCGCGAGTCCGGAGGGACGGGACTGGGATTGTCTATCGTCAAGCATCTCGTGGAGATCCACGGCGGGCGGATCCGCGTCGACAGCGAAGTGGGCCAGGGCTCTACGTTTTTCGTATACCTGCCGCAGGCATAATTTCCGAAACTATTCTTCATCATCGCGGAAACGATAGCCGAAACCGCGTACAGTTTCGATCCAGTCGCCGCAATCGCCCAATTTTTTGCGCAATCCTGTGATATGGACGTCTATGGTGCGATCCTCAACCGTGACGTCTCTCCCCATGGCGCCATCAATCAGCTGCGCGCGGGAGAAGACGTGCCCTGAGTGGGAGGCAAAATACTGCAGCAGGCGGAATTCGGTCGCGGTCAGGGCGATGACATCTTCACCGCAAGTGACGCTGCGCCTCGTCATGTCGATGGTCAGGCTTCCTCGATGGATAACCTCTGCCGCCGTCTGCGGGCTCGATGTTCGACGCAGCACGGCCTTGATCCTGGCCAGGAGTTCCCGCGGACTGAAGGGTTTTGTGACGTAGTCGTCGGCGCCGAGTTCGAGTCCGAGGATTCGGTCTGATTCGGCGGACTTTGCCGTCAGCATGATGACCGGAATGCGCGCCGTCCGGGTGTCGGATCGCAAGGCGCGGCACACGTCCAGGCCGTCGATCCCGGGCAGCATGAGATCCACGATGATTAAATCCGGCATCTCCTTCCTGGCCGTGGACAATCCCGATTCGCCGTCCTGGGCGCTGCGCACGACAAAGCCTTCCTTCTCGAGGTTGTAGCGTACCAGCTCGATCAGGTCTTTCTCGTCATCAATCACCAGAATCCGGCCTTTTATCATTGTCCGTCCTCTCGTTTTTGACCGTCATTGTACAACTTTTCCTGTCCGGTGCGCACGAGCGCTAGAATATTTCACACCAAATTCACGACCGCCTAATTCAAGCCAAACCTGCGGCGTCAGACGGTATGATCCTGACAGGATGAGCCGTCCCGACGAACCTTTGATGAAGCCATCAGCTGATTGCGAAAACCTTTTGAGTTTGGGATTGGCTTTGGGCACTTGATTGGGCCGTGTTTCTCGAAATGGAAAACCGATACCGAAGGCAATTCCGATCCAATTATTCACCGGGACCCCGATCCGATTTTAGAAACAGGCCAAAGCCACGCCTTGGAGGCGTGGTCGACTGCTTTCAGGGTAGGAGTCCTGCAAAACATAAGGCATGGCACAATCGAGACAGATGAATCTTGACCGGTGCTGCGATGAGCGCTATCGTGTGGCATCACGACAGAAAGGAAGCGCTTCTCCGTATGGCGTCTGTGCTGCATTTCCGCAAAGGCAAGCCCGGGGCGGCTCCCGGAGTGGAGTATGATGAAATTCAGAAACTCCCCAGCGGAACCTCTCCGGTCTTCGTCGGCTGCATCGATTACAGCCCGGATGAGGTGTTGATTCAGGATGTCGAAGACATGGATGACTTCCTCGTTCATCACCGGCCGGAGTGGTCCGCAGTGCGCTGGATCAATGTCGACGGGCTCACAGACATGGACGTCATTCATGCCCTGGCCGCCAAATATCAGCTGCATCCCCTGGCGATCGAGGACCTTCTTCACGTCCCGGAACGGCCCAAGGTGGAGTCCATCGGCGGATCCGACAGCGAGTTTCAGACCAGGCTTTTCATCATCGCGCGCATGCTGCAGATCAATGATGGGCAGCTGCAGAATGAACAAATATCCATTTTCCTCGGCCACAAGACCGTTCTTACATTTCAGGAAAACCGCGGAGATGTTTGGGATCCCATCCGCCAGCGAATCCAGACGAAAGGATCGCGGCTGCGCCTGAACGACGCCAGTTTCCTGGTTTACGCCCTGCTGGACGCCATCGTGGACCATTGCTTCCCGATCCTGGAATTCTACGGCGACAAGCTGGAGGAACTCGAGGACCTCGTCCTGTCCGATCCGCAGCGCACCACCATCAGCGCCATCCACAAAATCAAGCGCGAACTGCTTCTGCTGCGCCGTGCGGCCTGGCCCATGCGCGAGATCATCTCCGTCCTTCACAAGGAGCCGCACGAATGCATGGGCGATGTCGCGCGTGTGTACATGCGCGACATTTACGATCACATCGTTCAGATCATCGACATTATCGAGACGTATCGCGAACTCGCCAACGACCTGACCGAGACGTACATTTCATCGGTGTCCAACCGGATGAACGAGGTCATCAAGGTGCTTACGGTCATCAGCACCATTTTTATTCCCCTCACGTTCCTGGCCGGCGTGTACGGCATGAACTTCCACTTTTTCCCGGAAATCACCAAGGTTTGGGGCTATCCCGCCTTCTGGGGCGTTTGCATCCTGTTGTCGGGAGGCATGCTGCTTATTTTCCACCGCCGCGGCTGGCTGTAATCAATTCCCTATATTCCGGGAACGCAAACTCTTAATCGAATTTTCACAATCGCTTCACTTCCTCGTAATGTTCGGTGTGTATGTTTACGCCGGTTCTAATAGCGGGTGAAACCGGGTAGGGCGCTAATGCCCGGGATTTGGTGAATACATATTTAAAGGAGCTGTAGATGCACAAGCGAAAAACCAGCAAATATCTGATAAGTGGGATTCTCGTACTGCTGTTTGGGTACCTGAATGAACCGTTGCAGGCTGCGGATCAACCAGAAAGTGCAACTGTCGACGCGGCTGGCGCCGCAGCAACTGCTCGTGCAGAGGCGGAAACCGCGGCTGCGGCGAATCCTTCCCCGACAACGCTGGCGAACACGATCAACGAAATGAGGGAACTTATCGACAGCCAGCGCAGGCAGATTGAAAAACTTCAATCCGCTCTGGAGAAACAGCAGCAGGACCTCAACAAAGTAATGAGCGCAATCGAGACAAAAACTGCGCCAATCTTAGCCTCGGCTGCGGCTCCCTCTTCTTCGGCGCCGCCCGCTGCCGCCGCTCAGGAAACTGTGAGCGACGTCGAGGTGATGAAAGGCGAGCTCGAAGCCGTCGCCGACAGCTCGGCGCAGGCGAATCAGCGTATCGCAAAGCTCGAAACGGACACGGCGGCCGACAGGAAAAGCAACGACGCCAAACTGAAGCAACTCGGCATCTTCACGTTCGGCGGAGATGTCCGGGCGAGGGCAGAGATCTTCAGCCAGGAGGGTACTGAACTGCGCCACCGGAACCGGTTCCGCCTCCGTTTCAATGTAACCGGAAAAATCTCCGACGAATTCAATGTCGGATTTTCGCTCGCCACGGGGTCCCTGGACGATCCGGTTTCCACGAACCAGACGATGACCGGTTTCTTCAACAGGAAGAACATCGGCGTCGACAGGGCGTTTGTGACCTACACTCCGAAATATGCAAAATTCCTGAGACTGGATGCCGGGAAGTTTACCTTCCCCTGGTACAGGACAGGACTGACCTTCGACAGTGACGTGAATCCGGACGGATTCGCGCAAACGTTGAATTTCGACGTCAAGTCCCCGGTGCTCACAAATATCAAGATCGTCGGCTTTCAGCTCCCGTTCAACGAAGTGTCTGGCGGTTTGGACAGCTTCATCTACGGCGGCCAGGTCCAGGCTCAGTTCCGTATGGGCTCGAAGGCGCGCATGGGAGTGTACTTCGCCGGCATGGACATCCAGCGTCCGGACCCAATCGCGGTGGCGATCTTTAAGAAAACCCTGCAGCCCAGCCTGCCGAACTCCAATACCTACCAGTACGATGCGAACAATCAGGTCATAGGTTACGCGACCGGGTTTGCGTACCTCGACACGATAATTAAGCTCGATGTGGATGTCCATCCCCGCTTTCCGATCTCGGTCCTGTTCGACTTCGTCAACAATGCCCGCGGATCGAGCGAGCGTAACGGCTACTGGACCGAGTTTACGGTCGGCAGAAACAAAGAGGCAAAGGACGTGCAGTTCGGATACTCGTTTATCCGGATCGAGAAGGATGCCGTCATCAGCGCCTGGAACGAAAGCGACCTCCGGTCGGGCACCGATGTCCGCAACCATAAATTTTCGGCGTCTTACATGCTGCACAGCAAGGTGACTGGACAGTTCACCATGTGGGTCGGGAAGTTCGCCAATTCTTCGGAGTCGTACCTGAAGAGGTCCCAGTTTGACGTGGTATACAAGTTCTAAAACCGAGCGGTCTAAGGCCTGAACCCACATCATTCACGGTTGCAGGATTGAAACGGAAATTCACAGGAGAAATAAAATTATGCGAAGGAGTTTATTGGCACTGCTGATGCTCAGTCTCTCTCTGCTCGCGATGGGATCCGTCGCGGCCTTTTCTCAGAATCGAAGCATCACTGTCAAGGGATCCGACACCCTGGTGATTCTCGGCCAGCGATGGGCCGAATTGTATATGAAGAAAAATCCGGGATCGAGCATCCAGGTAACCGGCGGCGGGTCCGGCGTAGGAATCGCCGCGCTGATCAACGGGACGACCGACATCGCAGAAGCGTCTCGTCCGATGAAGGACGCCGAGAAAACTCAGCTGCAGCAGAAGCGCGGCCTGCCGGCGTTCGAGCTTCCAGTGGCCCTGGATGGATTGGCTGTTTATGTTCACGAAAAGAATCCGGTGCAGGAACTGAGCCTGGAACAACTCAAGAAGATCTACACGGGCGCTGTAAAGAATTGGAAGGACGTAGGCGGCAGGGATGAACGCATTCTGCTGTACGGTCGCGAGAACAGCTCCGGCACGTATGCGTACTTCAAGGAGCATGTCCTGAACGAGGCCGACTACTATCCGACCACTCAAACCCTTCCCGGAACAGCGGCCGTCATCAATGCGGTTGCAAAAGACACGCGCGGGATCGGGTACGGCGGGATTGCGTATCTGAAGGGCGTGCGAGCGCTGAAAGTCAAGAAGGATGCAAAGACTCCCGCCGTGGAGCCGACGCTGGATAACGTGCAGAAAAACATCTATCCCATCAGCCGCTTCCTCTACTGGTACACGGCGGGCCAGCCCAAGGACCAGATCAAGAAGCTGGCGGACTGGGTGGTGTCTGCGGAAGGCCAGTCGGTGGTGGAGAATGTCGGCTACTATCCGCTGCCTCCCGACATGATTGCCAAAATGGGTAAGAAGTAGCAATGGGTGAATTCGGAATTTTGGTGACTGTCACCGAAATTCACAGGGACTTATGGAACTGCTAAATCGTGGCTTCAGCTGGCGCGGCGCCCGGGATTGGATGATCGCCCGGTTCATCCGGTTCAGCGCATGGCTGTCCATCGCGATCATGTTTCTGATCCTGGTCTTTATCGCAAAGGAAGCGCTGCCCTTGTTTTATGAACGCGACGCCGTTACGGAGGTCGGCTGGGGCCGCCTTTTTCTTCCTCAGGACTACGGAACTCCGGATTCGCCGCTGAAATACTCGTGGCATCCGGTTTCCGTGGAACCGAAGTACAGCCTGATGCCGCTGCTTCTGGGAACTCTCAAGGTAACGATCGTCTCCATGATTTTTTCGATCCCGCTTTCCCTGGCGGCGGCGATCTACACGGCGGAGTTCGCATCCAAATGGGCGCGGGAGACCTTTAAGCCGATCGTGGAGATGCTTGCGGGGTTCCCTTCGGTGGTGCTCGGATTTTTTGCGCTCATAGTGCTTGCTTCGTGGATGCAGGATATTTTCGATTTCGATTTCCGGTTGAATGCGATTGTTGCCGGGCTGGCGCTCAGTCTGGCTGTCATCCCGATCATTTACACGGTATGCGAAGACGCCCTGTCGGCCGTGCCGCGTAAATTGCGCGAAGCATCCTGGGAACTCGGTGCCACGCGCGCCGAAACCACGATGCGCGTCGTTCTGCCCGCGGCCATGCCGGGCATATTCGCCGGCATCGTGCTCGGCTTCGGACGCGCCATCGGGGAGACCATGATCGTGCTGATGGCTTCGGGGAATGCGGCCATCACTTCCTGGTCCTTCACGGACTCGACCCGGACGATTCCGGCGACCATCGCTGCCGAGCTGGCGGAAGTGGTTTTCGGCAGTCCGCATTACCGGGTGCTTTTCTTCCTCGGGCTGCTGCTGTTTGTGATCACCTTCGTGCTCAACAGCATCGGCTCCTGGGTTATAGGACATTTAAAGAGAAAAATGGCGGGAGAATCCTAGGATGACTACGGGGCGGCAGAGAGTTTTATGGGATCGCGCAATTCTCTGGCTTACGGCGCTGTCCGGCCTGTGCATCATCGCGATTCTGGCGATCCTCGTCGGGATCATCGGCTATAACGGATGGGAAAGACTGTCCTGGGAATTCCTGACGGCGGCTCCCTCCGATGGTATGACGGGTGGGGGGATATTCCCCGCAATTTTCGGCACGGTGGCCCTCGTGCTGATCATGACCGTTTTTGTGGCGCCCGCGGGCATTTTCGTAGCCATTTATTTTTCGGAATATGCAAACCGCGATTCCTGGTTCTATTACATCTCACGGCAGGCGGTCAACAACCTGGCGGGCGTGCCGTCCATCGTGTTCGGCCTGTTCGGGCTGGGATTTTTCGTGCAGTTTATCGGCAAAGGAATCGACCGGGCGACGGGCGGAGAGCTTGCCTATGGACAGCCGGCGCTAATATGGGCGGCTTTGACCATGGCGGTGCTGACGCTGCCTGTGGTTATCGTCAGTGTGGAGGAGGCCCTCCAGGCGGTGCCGCGCAGCTACCGCGAGGCGAGCTATGCGCTCGGATCCACCAAATCGCAGGCAGTGTTCCGCGTGGTGCTTCCGCACGCGATGCCCGGTGTTCTGACCGGTTCGGTGCTTGCCGTCAGCAGGGCGGCCGGTGAAGTTGCGCCGATTCTCTTTGTCGGTGCGGCTTACTTTTTGCCCCAGATACCGTCCAGACTCACCGATCAGTTCATGCACCTCGGGTACCATGTTTTCATCATGTCCACGCAATCGCCCGACGTGGATGCCACAAAACCGCTGCTGTACTCGACCGTGTTTATCCTTCTTGCCCTGACGTTCATTTTGAACGCCGTAGCCGTATTGATCCGGGCCCGCATGCGCGTCGCCCAGAGGAGTGTATGATGCTTGCCTCGATTGTAGAATCTGGTTTCCCCGCTATCCGGACGGAAGTTCAGATCCGGCCGGAAGAGCTTGATGCCGCAAAATCCAGCGAAGTTCGTGTGGCGGTGAAGAATTTCAATTTCTGGTATGGAAAGCACAGGGCGCTGCGGGATATCTCGATGGATATCAATGCGCGCAGCGTCACCGCGATTATCGGCCCTTCCGGGTGCGGAAAATCGACGTTCCTGAGGTCGCTGAACCGGATGAACGACGTCATCCCGCACATCAGGATGGAAGGCGAAATCATCGTGGACGGCAGGAACATCATCTCGCTCGAAATCGACGTCGTAGCCTTGCGTCGCAACGTCGGAATGGTATTTCAGCAGCCGAATCCGTTTCCGAAATCGATATTCGACAACATCGCGTACGGATTGCGGATCAACGGCCTTACAGGCTCAGCGGCCGAGAGGGAAAATCGTGTGGAAGAGGCGCTGCGCCACGCGGCGATCTGGGACGAAGTAAAGGATCGGTTGCGCAAAAATGCGCTCGGCATGTCGGGCGGCGAGCAGCAGCGCCTCTGCATTGCCCGCGCACTGGCCGTGCGTCCGGAAATCCTGTTGATGGACGAACCGGCGTCGGCGCTGGACCCGATATCGACGGCGAAAATCGAGGACCTGATTTTCCGGCTGAAGAAGGAGTACACGATCGTTATTGTGACGCACAATATGCAGCAAGCCGCGCGGGTGAGCGATTACACGGCTTTTTTATTGCAGGGGGAACTGGTGGAGATAGGGCCCACCGTGGAAATATTTACGAAGCCGCGCGACAAGCGGACGGAAGATTACATTACGGGCCGTTTCGGCTAACGGAGGGTACCCATTTGCAGCATCTTCGCGAAGAACTTAACGAACTGAACGGCAGATTGCTCGAAATGAGCCGGCTGGTGGAGAATTCGATCGCCCGCAGCGTTGAATCGGTGATCCATCGGAACAACGATGCGGCCGCGATCGTCTTTGGCAACGAGCAACGGATCAATCAACTGGAGATCCTGATCGACAATATTGCGATCCGCCTCCTGGCGCTCCAGCAGCCCGTGGCCATCGATTTGCGTTTCGTCACCATGTCGATCAAGATCAACAACAACCTGGAGCGGATGGGCGACATCGCCGTCAATATCGCGGAACGCGCGATTTCGCTTCTGCAGATGCCTCAGGCCAAACCGCGAGTCGATATCCCCTACATGGCTAGGCTTGCCCAGGACATGATCCGCAGCAGTATCGACGCCTTTGTGCGAAAGGATGCGGATTTGGCAAAAACCGTTCTGAGTTCCGACGATGCGGTGGATAAGATGCGCGACGAGATGTATGCCGAAATTTTCCGGTTAATGTATGAGGATTCCATCCGGATTAATCAGTGCAAATACCAAATGTTTATTGCCCTCGGTATGGAGCGTCTCGCGGATCACGCCACCAATATCGCCGAAGATGTGCTGTTTTTTGTACGGGGCGTCGACGTGCGGCACCATCACTCCGAAATATCTGCAAAAAAACCCATGTGACGCCTGGCTTCACCCGGCGAAACCGGATTGTGCGGGCCAAAGCCCGCGCCCGCACGATTACAGAATTGTCACCGGGATTTGCGGCGGCTGACTTTTTTGGACAGTGTATTGCGATGAATACCGAGTGCGGCAGCGGTACGGATCAAATTCCCTTTGTTTCGCTTCAAGACCTCGGAGATGAAGCACCGCTCAAATTTATCGGTGGCTTCCGAAAACAGGATCCCTCTTTCGACCATTTCGCGGCAGAGATTCTCCATTCTTTCCTTCAACCGCAAGGGCGGCTTGGCATCGCTATCGCTCATTTCGCGCCCCTCCTCTGATTCCAGCTTTCGATCACCTTCTTATACTGTTCGTTAAAGGAGTTCTTCAGATCCTGCGGGACAAGCAATACCGCCGCCCGTGCTCCCGCGAGCAGGTATGGAGCCAGCACGGATTGAGGGACCGCGCTTTCGCGAGGAGGGAATGCAATCAGCGCCAGAACCAGAATGGACGCGATCGCCCACCCACGCAGCAGACCGAATATTCCGCCCAGGATGCGGTCGATCCATTTGATGGAAGCGGCTTTCATAAAGCGGTTGAATATAAGCGAAATGATGATGCCTGCCAGGATGCAGCCGACGAAGATGATATGAAAAGCAAGGAAGTATGCGACCGATTCCGTCCGGCAAAACTCAACGAGCATTCCACCCAGCGAGCGGTAATAGAGGACCGCGAAGATGAATCCGCTTATTAGGGCAACCAGGCTGATGATCTCGCGGACCAATCCCTTCGTAACTGCGAAGGCTATGGAAACGAGCACAATTAATGCGAACAGGTAGTCGAGAAACGTCCATTGGCTTAGTTGCATGACGACAGATTACACAGCGGCGCCGGAGGCTGCAACCTTATTTAGCTGTCATCTAGCCCAGCGGCTTGCCTGTAAGGAGGCGATAGGCCTCCAGATACTTGTCCGTCGTCCCTTGCACCACGTTTGGCGGGAGCTCCGGCGCCGGAGGTTGTTTGTTAAAGTGTATCTCCTCGAGATAATCGCGCACGTATTGCTTGTCGAAGGACGGCTGCGCCCTCCCGGAACGATAGCCGGCAAGCGGCCAGAACCTCGACGAATCGGGAGTCAGGACTTCGTCGCAGAGGATAATTCTATCTTTATAGATTCCGAATTCGAATTTTACGTCGGCAATGATGATGCCCTTGGAAAGGGCGTATGCCAGGGCCCGGTTGTAAATCGTGATCGTCAGATCCCTTAGTTTGGCTGCGTTTTCTTTTCCGACGATATTGGAGCTTTGCTCGAACGAAATGTTGAGGTCGTGCCCCGACTCGGCCTTGGTCGCGGGCGTGAAAATCGGCTCGGGCAGCCGGTCGCATTCCTTTAGCCCCGAGGGTAGCCTGATGCCGCAGACGGATCCGCTCTCCTGATATTCCTTCCAGCCCGAGCCGGCGAGGTAGCCGCGGGCGACGCACTCGACAGGGAACATTTCCGCCTGCACCGAGAGCATGCTGCGCAATTCCAGAACGTCACGGAACCGCCGCAGAGCGGCGGGGAATTCGTCTACATTCGTGCTGATCAGGTGATTGGGCACGATGTCGCGCATCATGTCAAACCAGAACTGCGACAATTGCGTCAGCACTGCGCCCTTCATCGGGATGGGCGTGGGGATCACGACGTCGAACGCCGAGATGCGGTCTGTGGCGATCAGCAGAATCTTGTCTTCATATTCATACAAATCGCGAACCTTTCCTCTGCGAAGCAGCTTTAGTCCCTTCAGTTCTGTTTGAATACATACGTTCGGCATTGGGTCCCCCTTTATGATTCACGATTCCAGATTTGCAATTCCCGATTCAGAGACAGCGGGAATTCAAGATTTTCGGTCGCTTTGTTACCCTGATAGTACGGGAAGATGCTAAATGTAAATCGTGGATCGCGAATCGTCAACCCGTTCTTCCTCGTCGGTATCGTCACACAGATTGGTCTCAGGCCGGGAGTGTGTCGCCGATCGATAGTCGCCCGGAAATCTCCTAGCTGGCCAGTGCTATTTGCTGGTGGCGGAAATCGACACCGATTATTTTCGATACGCCGGCTTCTTCCATGGTCACGCCGTAGAGAGTTTGAGCGACTTGCATCGTGTTTTTGTTGTGCGTGATGATAATGAACTGGGTGTCCTTGCTCAGCTCCGCAAGAAGTCGCGTGAAGCGGTTCACGTTGGCGTCGTCCAGCGGCGCATCCACTTCGTCAAGCACGCACAGCGGGCTCGGCCGGAACCTGAAAATGGCGATCAGCAGCGCCAGAGCGGTCAACGCCTTCTCGCCTCCGGACAGCAACAGCACGTTCTGCAGCCGTTTGCCGGGCGGTTGAGCGATGATGTCGATGCCGCTTTCGAGGACATCGGTGTCGTCCAGGAGTTTCAGGTCGCACTGTCCGCCGGCGAAGAGAATCTGGAACGTTTCCTGGAAATTGCGGCGGATTGCGTCGAAAGCTTCCCTGAACTGCTCCACGGAGCGGCGGTTGATTTCCTGGATGGCTTTCTGGGTGTCGGCGATCGATTTCTCGATGTCAAGGCGCTGCCCGTTGAGGAACTGGTAGCGTTGATCCAGTTCCTTGTACTCTTCTAGAGCGCGCATATTGATTGCCCCGAAGTTTTCGATCACCTCGCGCAGCCGGTCGTGCGATTGCGACACCTCCTCGTATTCCCGCTGCCACTCGGTGTCGGGGATGTCCGCGACGATCTCCGCGATTGACAACCGGAATTCCTCCTGGCAGCTGCGTTCCAGGTGCTCAAAATCGCTTTCCAGGCGTGTCTTTTCGATTTCGATCCTGCCGCGCACGTTCATGGCCTCTTCGCGGAGAGCGTGCAGTTCGCGCTGTTTTTCTTCAAAAGAGACCAGCGAAGCGCGTTCTGCGGCGAGTTCGCGCTGTTTTTCTTCCAGCGCCGCCGCTGTTTGCTCGATCGCCCGGTTGCATTCATCGATGCGGGCGCGCACTTCCTGCTGCGCGGTTTCCAGTTCCGCGATCCGCTGCTGCGCCGCTGCGGCCTCCGAACGATTCGACTGCATGCGGGTTCGGACGTCGTCCTGTTCCGATGCGAGCCGCCTCAGGTCGGCTTCCATCGCGGAGCGGCGCTCCTGTTTCACGGCGTGCGCAGAAATGAGAGTCGCGAGCTGTCTGGAGTGCTCGCTGCTCTCCGTGCGCAGCGACTGGAGGCGAACGTTCAGTTCCGCCAGCTCTTCCGACCCGGTCCCGCTGCGCTTTTCTATTTCCTCTATTTGAATAGCGGCGCCTTTCAGCTTGACTTCGAAATCCAGTTTTTCGGAATGCAGTTGCCCCAATTCCGCGCGGGCGACATTCTCCGCCTGGCCTATCTTTTCGAGTTCGTCCTGCAGCTTCGCCATCTCGTGGCCTGTGAGCGCAGTTTCCACTTCGAGTTTTCGCGATTCCGCGGTGAGAGTCTTGAGAAATTCCGCGGCGGCCGCATGTTCCTGCTTCATGCCGGCGAGCGCCTCGCGCGTAGACTGTATCTTGTCGCTCAACGCGCTGAGTTTTTTGCCCAGCTCGCGCTTTTCCCGTTTCAGCGCCAGGAATCCAGCCATCGATTTCCGTTCGCCTGCGGCAGATAGCGTGCCTCGCGTCGAATACGATTCCCCTGATAGAGTCAGGAAACTCGAGCCCGGAGCGCTTTCGGCGATGCGAAACGCCGTGTTCAGGTCGGAAACCATGATCGTGGAGGCGTATTCCGGTAGCGCTCTCTCGAAGGCGGTTCTGACGTCTTCGCTCATACGAAGCAGATCGTCGAGATACCCGACGACGCCTTCGCCCCTCAGGCGGAGTCGCTCTTCGGCCGCGTGCCGGCTGTGCCCGTTGCGGAGAGTCATGAAGGTGCATTTGCCGGCGCCGATGCGTTTGAGGCGCTCCACGCCGTTCACGGCTTCGTCGCGATTATCCACGATGATGTACTGCAAAGGATCATTGAGGTAGTCCTCCATGGCGGCTTCGTAGGCGGGATCGGTTTCGACGTGGTCCGCCAGCGTTTTCGCCTGCAGGGCTTCCTCCCCCGGAATCCGCGTAGACAGATATTTCTGCACACCTTCGGAATAGTTGCTTCGCCGTCTCTCCACTTCTTCGAGCGACGAGTACCGGTGCTGCATCAAGCTGTGTTCGTTGACCTGAACGGCCATGTCCTCCGACACCCTCTCGATATCGACTGCAAGCTGTGCGGCCCTCGCCTCGAATTCCTCGACGCTTGCGGCAACCGATTTTTGCCGCTGCGCTTTCTGTTCGTAATCGGCTCGGACGTTTTCAAGCCGGGTGGCAAGATCCGCACGCTCGCGCGATTTCATCTCGCTTTCGCTTTCCAGGCGGCTCGCGCGGGCCGAAATGCGGTCGAGCCCTTCCATGCAGCGGGCTTGCAGATTCTTCAAGTCGGACAGGCGGCCCGCGCCCGTGAGGAGGAAAGACCTCATCTCGTCGATTTTGGTCTCTGTATCCCGGATCGCATCCTGCAGGACCTCGCTCTTTGCGCGCTCGGAATCAAGATTCTGCTGCTCGAGAGCAATCTCATTTCCCAGAACCAAGGACGAATGGGTGATGCGTTCCAATTCGCGCTCCACGAGTCGGCTTCGTTCCTCGATCGCATTCTGCTCCCGGTCGAGTTCTGCGGAACGGGCGATCAGCCCGAGCTTTTGAGTCTCCTGATTCTCCAGCATGTTCTGCGCGCTGCCGGCATCGGTCTTCAGACCGGACAGCTGTTCCCGGGTCCGGTTGACGGCGTCCTCGCGGGTGTCGCAGGCTTTGCGTGCGGTTTCGCGGGCGTTCTCCACCGCGGCAAGCTCCGCCAGCACGGACTGCTCCTGTTCCTGCGCCTGAGCAAAGCGGGCGGAACACTCGGTGATTTTTTCGCGCAACCGGCGTTCTTCCATGCCCATTTTCAGACGCTGGATCGAGCGCAGCTCGTCGCGCAGCCGCCCGTAACGCCGGGCTTTCGCCGCCTGCCTGCGCAACGAATTAAGCTGCCTGACCACCTCGCGGATGATGTCCTGCGCGCGCAACAGGTTCTGCTGCGCCTGTTCGAGCCTCACTTCGGCGGAATAGCGGCGGCTTTTGAACAGTGTGATACGGGCAGCCTCTTCTATGAGACTGCGGCGCTCGGCGGGTTTTGAGCTGAGGATCTGGCCGATCCTGCCTTGCTCCAGAATGGCGTAGGAGTTTGGTCCGAGGCCGGTTCCTTCGAAGAGGGCCTGGATGTCCTTGAGGCGGCAGCGGCGCCCGTCCAGGCAATATTCGCTCTCGCCGGAACGGTATAGACGCCTTCCCACGGTGAACTCCTCGGGATTCAGATCCGGCACACCGGCGATTTCTATCGGATTTGCGAGGGACAGAGTGAGGACGACCTCCGCGAAGCCGGTAGGCTTGCGAGCCTGCGTCCCGTTGAAGATCACGCCTTCCATCTTGTCGGTGCGCAGCGATTTGGCGCTTTGCTCCCCGACGACCCAGCTGATGGCGTCCGCGATATTGCTCTTGCCGCAGCCGTTGGGCCCGACAATCGCGGTGATCCCTTCATGGAAGGGGATGTGGGTGCGATCGCAGAAAGACTTAAATCCGACGAGTTCCAGTTTTTTTATATGGTTCATTTCCCTCTATACCCGTTGCGAAAAAGCGAATAACTATTTTATAAAACAAAATTCCTTAGTTTGCTTTCCCTGCCTGCAGTTTTTATCCGAAAGACAACTGGGAGCCGGGATCTCTGAGCTCATAGGCGGCAGCACTCCCGCATCGGAAAGACCTTACCGCAGGTTAAGATGAAAGAAATTGACTACCTGCCGATCGTAGTTTTTCAAATCTTCGCCGCTCATGGAGTGGACGCGCGCCGCCTTGAACGAAATCAGTTCTTTTTGAGGCAGCACCGCGTCATAAATCTCCGCGGTCAGACGTCCCAGACGCTTCCGATTTTCTCCTCTGATAAACAAAATGCTCCTGCTCGACAGCGCCTTCAGCGGCAGCGTTGTGTCCGCGGAAAAGCCGCCGATGTGAAACAGCTTATAGACCTGGTAACACCCAAAGCGGATGAAACCGCTGTCGAAACCGAACTCTTCCCCGATTCTGTACGACAGGAAATCGTACGGGCTTCGGAACGCGCTGTCAGCTGCGATCGCGCGTATTTCCGGAAAATCCGCGGCTGCTTTCAACGCGGCGAGGGCTCCTATGTCCACTCCCCAGATCCCTAAACGCTCCCGGTTGACTTCGGGGCGATCGCGCAGGAGACGCACTGCGGCGCGCATGTCCTCCGTTTCGTATAAGCCGAGAGCGCTTGCCCCTCGGGGTGATACGCCACTGCCGCGCTGGGCATAAATGAAGAGATTGAATCCATGGTTGTGGAGACCGACAGCCAGACTCAAGGCATCGGTCCGACTCAGCAAGTAGCAGGGCGCCAGGACGATCCCTGGAGCTCCTTTCAGCCCCGGAATCCACCACCCGTA
>JAEAME010000672.1_pt1 | contig 31649 bp, 22 predicted proteins | sample 8958731 | NCBI WGS metagenome assembly JAEAME01 (sample SAMN16933194, study PRJNA681113) | bioreactor sludge metagenome | isolation source: anerobic bioreactor sludge (Control) | place: India:Bengaluru | collected 2018-10-24
TTCCCTCGACGCTCGATTGGGACCTGTGGCTCGGGACGGCGGCGTTCCGGCCGTTCACGGCAGGCGACCAGGAGTACCGGGACTTCGTCGCGGCGCGCAGCGCCCGCGGGCGTGCGGGCATGGGGGCTCGCGCCGGTGCCGCAGGAACGCAGGGGCCGCCGGGAGGCGCGCCCGCAGGGGCGCCGGGTGCTCCCCCTGGAGCCGCCGGTGGAGCCCAGGCCGCGCGCGGCGGTGCCGGGGCCGGCGCGGGCATGGGCGGAGGCGACAGCTACGGCTACTATCTGCCGTTCAACTGGCGCGGGTTCTACGACTTCGGCAGCAGCCTGATCGGCGACTGGGGCATCCACATCCTCGGTCCGGCGAACTGGGCGCTGGACCTGAAGCCTGAGTATCTGGTCAGCGTCGAGTGCATCAACAAGGACGGGCTGCCGCCCACGACGTTCCCGGACGTCTTCACGATCAAGTTCGAGTTTGCGGCCCGCAGAAACATGCCGCCCGTGACGGTGTACTGGTACCAGTATGCCAGCGGCGATGCGTACACGCCCCCGGGGATGACAGGCGACGAGGCCCGCAAGATCCCGAACACGGGCCCGCAGATCGGTCCCGCTCGGGCGGCCGGGGCAGGCGCTCGCGCTGGCGCCGCCGGTGCCGGCGCTCGCACTGGCGCGGCCGGGGCCGCAGCCGGAGCACGCGCTGCTGCGGGAGCGCCCGGTGGCGCACCCGGCGCAGGCGGCGCGCCCGGGCAGGCCGGCGCCGCGGCGGCGCGGGGCGGCTTCGGCCAGCAGGGCAGCGGCTACAACTGCATCTTCGTCGGCAGCAAGGGATACGTGGGCACGAGCGGACGGGGCGAAGGCGTGGGGTTGCTGCCTGGCAGCCGGTGGGCGGACTACACCCTGCCGCCCCAGTTGCTGACTCGCTCGCCGGGCCATATCCGCGACTGGATCCGGGCCTGCAAGGGCGGCGACCCGTCCTGCTCGCACTTCGGCATCGCCGGACCCTACACGGAGTGGCTCGTGCTCGGCTCGGCTGCCGTCCGCGTCGAAGGCAAGCTGCTCTACGACGCGAAGACCGGCCAGTTCACCAACAGCCCGCGCGCCAACCAGTACCTCAGGCTTGACTACCGCAAGGGCTGGGAAGTAAAGGTATAGAGAGGCGAGTCGGGACGACGCCCGTGCGCGTCGTCCCGGCACGCTGCCTGCCTGAAGCTGGACACGTGAACATGCGCATTCGATTTGCCCATCTTGCAGCTAAGCCATGCCCGCGCGGGTGGTGGTTTGCCGGCATCGCCGCGTTCCTGGCGGCGCTGCCTGCCACGGCCGGAGCCCAGGCGCCAGCCGCCGGCGGACAGAAACTCGTGCCCATCCCCATCGTCCTGCCGCAGCCGGTTTTCGAGGGGACGCCTCAGAACATGCGAGTGCCCAACCTCGAGAAGCCGAACTGGAAGGCGCGGGCGCCGTTTCTGGCGCCTCAGGGCGTCGTGAACGTGGCCAGGCGCAAGAAGGTCGCAAGCAGCGACATGGAGCCGGTCTTCGGCGACCTGCCGATGATCACCGACGGCGACAAGTCAGGGGAGGAAGGCAGCTTCGTTGAGCTGGGGCTGGGCAAGCAGCACGTGACGATTGACCTGGGAGCGCCGCACGAGATTTACGCGGTGCTGTTCTGGCACTTCCACAACATGCCCCGCGTGTACCTCGATGTCGTGGTCCAAATTGCCGATGACGCGGGTTTCACCAAGAACGTCCGGACGATCTTCAACAACGACCACGACAACACGTCGGGCCTCGGCGCCGGCAAGGACATGAACTACGTCGAGACGTCGGAAGGCCGGTTGGTGGACGCGAAGGGGGCCGTCGCGCAGTACGTGCGTCTGTACAGCAACGGCAACAACGAGAACCAGCTCAACCACTACGTCGAAGTCGAGGTGTTCGGCCGGCCAGTGAAGAAGTAGGACGCAACCGGACCGCCGCTACCACACGCCAGGCAGCCGCCGATACCGCACGCACCAACCAACGAACGGCGCCAGTTCTGACGCTCGAGGGTGAGAAGTCACGGCGCGATGCCTCCACTGACTGCATCCGCGCATGATCTGGCACCTGGCTCGCACGATGCCTCCCTGCACCGCTTCCACGTGAGGTTCTGACGGGCTGTATTCTGCTTCTCATCGGCAGCAGCGGCAATAGCCTCCTGCCGGCTGACAAGCCTCTTCGCGTATGCTTGTGCGGAGCCGCAGGCGCGGTGCCGCGACTCGACAGCACGCCAAAGGGATCGGGCGCAGCAGCGACCGAGCCGCGCGGGAGGACGGAAGCAGGGCGGCGTGCACTGACATGCGAGGTCATCATGGCATCGATAGCGCGAATCCTGGCCGCTGCGCTCGCCGTGCTCTGGAGTGCCGCGCAGTTGCAGGCGGGCGTCGTGATCCAGAACCTGCAGGTGGAGTACCGGACGAATCCTCTGGGCATCGATGTCAGCGAGCCGCGGTTCAGCTGGCAGATGGCGGCAACCGCAGGCGAACGCGGACTGGGTCAATCCGCCTACCTGATCGAGGTTCGCGACCCGAAGGGCAGCGTCGTCTGGAACTCCGGCAGGACGGAACGTGCCGAGTCGCTCGGCATCCAGTACGCGGGGAGCCCGCTTCAGGCCGCCACACGGTATGCGTGGACGGTGACGGTCTGGACCCAGGCAGGAACAAGGCTCACCGGCAGCGCCTGGTTTGAGACGGGTCTGCTCGATCCGTCACCCGCGTCTCCCGCATGGGGCGGCGCGCAGTGGATCGGTCGCGGAAACGACGACCTCGTGCTCTATTCCCCGTACCTGGCGATCTTCGATGCCCGGTACGCCGTGACGATCGCGCCGGGCAGCACCCGCGCGAGCTTCGTGTACGGCGCCAACGACTCGCGCCTGATGAGCCGGTACAAGAACATCTACCAGGTTGAGAACGCGAGGGACCGGAGCTACATCAAGCTCGAACTCGATGTGTCCGGTGTAGACGGCTCACCGGATGGGAAGGCGCGGCTGCACGTCTACCGAGCCGGCTACAAGGACACGGACGACCCGTCGCGGCCGCTTCGCACCTTCGACATCCACACCGCGGTCATCAACAGCGGCAACAGGAACGCCGAACACCTCATCGAGTTCCGCAGCGCGTTCGGGCAGATCACGCTGACGATCGACGGCACCACGACCTTCGCCAGCGCTCCCGTCGCACGTGCGGCCGGCGGGGGCAGAGGCGGGGCGGCAAACTCAGTGAACCTGAACCCCGCGGGCTCCGGCGGCGATTACCTCCCGTTTGGCATGCTCTGCGACATGGGCTTCTCGGTCGGTCCCGGCCAGAGCGCCACGTTCCGGGACGTGACCGTCCGCAACAACCGTGCTCCCAACAACATCCTGTTCCGTGAGGATCCAGGGGCCGCGTCGTACACGGGGATCTTCGCCGACGCCGTCGCGCCGAACTCAGGGTTTGCCGTCGCCGGCGGCGCGTACGCCCTGACGGGCGGGAGCGACGGCGTTTTCGTCGTGCGGAACCCGAGCCGCAATTCGATGCCAATGCTCCGCACGACGTTCAAGACGGCGGCAAGACCCGTCGCTGCGGCTCGCTTGTACGTGACGGCGCGCGGGATCTACGAGGTGTACCTGAACGGCCGGCGTGTGGGCGACGACTACTACAAACCCGGGCTGACCCAGTACAACATCACTCACCTGTACCAGACCTACGATGTCACCTCCCTGATCGCCGCGGGCCAGAATGCCCTCGGCGCCATGCTGGGCGAGGGGTGGTGGAGCGGCCTGCTCAGTTTCGGCAGCATCTGGAATCACTTCGGCGACCGGCAATCGCTGCTCGCGAAGCTGGTGATCACCTACAGGGACGGGACCTCCGACACCGTCACAACGAACGATCGCACGTGGAAGTACTTCGGCAGCGGCCCCGTCGTGTACAGCAGCCTGGATTTCGGCGAGGTGTACGACGCGTCCAGGGAACGGGCGGTTGAGGGCTGGGCGACGGCCGGCTACCGGGACGGTGGCTGGAAAGCTGCCGTGGCCGTGCCGCTCGAAGGCACCTCGTTTTCCGGAAGCGAGTCCGGCGGCCGCGGAGGCGGGCCGGCGACACCGTTCACTTTCAACAGGCTCTCGCTGGTCGGACAGATCGGCGACACCGCGGGCGTGTTCCGAACGCTCGCTGCGAAGAGCGTCAAGGAAGTGCGGCCCGGCGTGTACGTCTACGATATGGGCCAGAACCTCGTGGGCGTGCCGAGGATCACCATCGCGAGCGGGCGTCCCGGCGCGACGATCACGCTCCGTTTCTCCGAGATGCTCTACCCCGACCTCGAGGAGTCGGGGAAGAACGTCGGCATGATCATGACGGAGAACTATCGCGCGGCGCTCAGCCAGGACCTCTACACCATGAAGAGCGGCAAGCAGGTCTTCCAGCCGCGCTTCACGTCGCACGGCTTCCAGTACGTCGAGATCACCGGCATCGATCGGGCGCTGCCGCTCTCCGCCGTCGAGGGCGTGACGATCAGCTCCGTCCGCAGCCTGACCGCCGACTACAAGACCTCCAGCGAGAAGGTCAACCGGCTGTGGTCGAACCTGGTGTGGTCCAACGTCGACAACTTCCTCACGATCCCGACCGACTGTCCGCAACGCAACGAGCGCATGGGATGGTCGGGCGACATCAACGTCTTCTCACGGACCGCGACGTACGTCTCGAACGTCAACCAGTTCCTCACCCGGCACCTGCGGGCTATGCGCGACGTGCAGGCGCCGACCGGGCGCTTCACCGACGTGGCCCCCGTCGGCGGCGGTTTCGGCGGCATCCTCTGGGGCAGCGCGGGCATCGTGATCCCCTGGGAGACCTATCTGCAGTACAGGGACCTCGCCCTGCTGGAAGAGCACTACCCGGCGATGGTCGCCTACATGGACTACCTCGACACGACCATCGACCCGAAGACCGGTCTGATCTCCGACGCGCAGCTGGGCGACTGGCTTGGCCCGCAGAACAACGCGCTCGGGAGCGCCTTTCTCGCCACCGCGTATCACGCGTACGACCTGGGCATCATGGGCAGAGTCGCGGAGATTCTGGGCAAGGCCGATGATGCGGCGAAGTACCGAGGCCTGTTCGACAAGCGGAAGGCGTTCTTTAACGCCACCTTCGTGAACGCCGCAAGGAAGACGCTCGCGACCGGCGGCGGGCGCGGCGGTTTCGGCGGACGCGCAGCGGCCACGCCGGCCCCTGCCCCGGAATTCCGCCTCGCCGACACGCAGACGTCTTACGCGGTGGGGCTCGCGATGGGGCTGTTCAACCGCGAGGACATCCCGCAGATGGCGAGGAACCTCGCCGACGCAGTCTCGCGCGAGACTGCGGACGACGGCGGGGTCGTGCGCCCGAGGCACTCTCTCATGACGGGGTTCATCGGCACGGCGTGGATCAGCCAGGCGCTCTCCGACAACGGTCTGAGCGAGCTGGCGTACCGCCTGCTGCACAACGACCAGTACCCGTCGTGGCTCTACGCCATCGACCAGGGGGCAACGACAATCTGGGAGCGGCTCAACGGCTACACGGTCGAGAACGGGTTCGGCGGCAACAACAGCATGAACTCGTTCAACCACTACTCCTTCGGCGCGGTCGGCTACTGGATGATCGCGTATTCGCTCGGTATCCAGCGTGACGAGCCGGGCTTCCGGACGTTCATCCTGCAGCCCGAGCCCGATCCCACCGGCGTCATGACATCTGCCGAGGGGTACTACGATTCGATGTACGGCCGGATCAGCAGCGCCTGGAGGGTCGATGGAGGGTTGCTGACCTACCGGGCGACGGTCCCGGCAAATACGACCGCCACGCTGTATCTCCCGACGACGGCGGCGGAGTCCGTCACGGAAGGCGGGAAGGACGCGCGCGGCGCCAGCGGCGTCTCCTTCGTGAGGTTCGAGAACGGCAAGGCGGTGTTCGCACTGAGGTCGGGCACCTACGTCTTCACGGCGAGCCGGTAGCAGGGAGGGATGGGCTACACTTGCGAGACTCGTGTTGTGCCAAGGAGCCATGATCATGAGACCGTGTCTGCCCTCGCCGCTTCAGGTCCGGTCGGCTGTCTTCGGCGGCCCGAAGCCGCTGTTTTGTGTGCCGATGGTGGCTGAGACTCCGGGCCAGCTGCTCGGTCAAGCCCGTGCCGCCCGGGACCTGCAGCCGGATGTCGCGGAGTGGCGCGCGGATTCGTACGCCGATGTCGGCGCCGACGCCCTTGTCGACGCGCTGCGCCAGCTGCGCGCCGTGCTCGATCCGGCTCCTGTGATCTTCACGCTGCGCGTCAGCACCGAAGGCGGGGCGAAGAAGCTCCCGCAGGAGGTGCGGGCCGGCTGCATCGACGCGGTGCTGCGTTCGGGGCTCGCGGACATCGTCGATCTCGAGCTCAGCAACGGGCCGGAGTTCCTTCAGCCGCTCATGAAAACGGCGCACGCCAACGACGCCCGCGTCATTCTGTCGTTCCACGACTTCGCCGCGACGCCGAGTCAGGAGTCGCTGCTGGCCACAATCTCCGCCATGGTCCGCCAGGGGGCCGACATCGCCAAGATCGCCTGCATGCCGAACGAGCCCGGCGATGTCCTGCGCCTGATGTTGGCCACCCTCGCCGCGCGCCGGACGTTTCCGTCTGTACCACTCTGCACCATGGCCATGGGCGGCGTCGGCACTATCAGCCGCGTCGCCGGCTTCCTCTACGGCTCGGACATGGCGTTCGCCGTCGGGCCGGCCGTCTCGGCGCCGGGACAGATCCCCATCGCCGACGCGCGCGCGCTCGCGGAAGGGCTGCTCCGCTACGCGTGATCCGGACGTGCGCGAGGGCAGCGCCGGACGTGCGCACGCTCGCAGAAGGGGTTATCATCCGCCCATGACTCACCTGACACGACTTGGTGTGGCGGTCCTCGTGGCGGTCGGCGCCGGCGCGTGCGGCCCGTCGACGCCCCCGACGCTCGTACAAACCGACAGCGGCCCCGTCGCCGGCCGGCTGCTGGACTCCGGCGTCAAGGCCTGGCTCGGCATTCCCTTCGCCAAGCCTCCCGTCGGTGACCTTCGCTGGCAGGAACCGCAGCCGACCACCTGGAAGGGGATCTACAACGCGGACCGGAAGATGCCCGAGTGCATCCAGGTGCTCCGCCCGCACAACATCAACCACTACTTCGGCGAAGAAGCAACCGGCGAGGACTGCCTCTATCTGAACGTCTGGGCGCCCTCCGACGCGACGCCCGCTTCGCGTCTGCCGGTGATCGTGTTCATCTACGGAGGGGGCGGTACGATCGGGTCGTCAGGCATGGCGAACTACGGCGGTGAGGAGGTCGCCAGGCGGGGAGCCGTCTTCGTCAACTTCAACTACCGGGTCGGGATTCTCGGCTTCATGGCACACCCCGAGCTGACGAAGGAGCAGAACGGCCATTCAGGCAACTACGGGTACCTCGACCAGAACGCGGCACTGAAGTGGATCCACCGCAACATCGCGGCGTTCGGCGGCGATCCCGCGAAGGTCGTCATCTCGGGCCAGTCGGCAGGCGCGGGGTCGGTCGTGCAGCAGATCTTCAGCCCGCTCTCGCAGGGCCTCTTCCGCGGCGCCGTCATGCTGAGCGGCTGCAACTACACCGGCTCGAATACGCCGCTCGCCCAGGCTGAAGCGACCGGCCTCGAGATCCAGAAGCGACTGGAGGCGGAAAGCCTCAACGAGATGCGCCAGATACCGGCGGATCGCATTCTGGCCATTCAAGGCGAGTCGCAGGTGGGGCGGAGCGTCGCCGGCGTTCGCACGGGTGGCGTCCTCGACGGCTACTTCATGCCCAACAGCAAGGCCGAGATTCTGAAGGCCGGCGGGGCGTCCGACGTGCCGATCATCGCAAGCTTCACGCACGACGAGGCCAACAGCCCGCTCAAAGCCGCGAAGACGGTTGCCGAGTACCAGACAATCGCCAAGACCGTGTTCGGCGAATCCGCCGAGCAGTTCCTCCAGCTCTACCCCGTCGCCTCAGATGCGGACATACGGTCTGCGGCCCAAGCGGCCGCGAACGACGCCTCGGGGCTCTCGAACGCCTGCACCTGCGCCAGCCTGCAGGCTCAGTTTCACAAGTCGCCGGCGTTCATCACGGTCTTCTCGCGCAAGCACCCGTACGTGCCGGGTGTGCGGATTGCCGATCAGGACATCGAGACAATCGGCGCGTACCACACGTCTGACGTGCCGTACTACTTCGGCACGCAGGACGCCTACAACATGTTCCGGCCGACGCGGAACTGGACGCCCTGGGATCGCGAGCTCTCGCGGAAGATGACCGCCGTCCTCGTGGCGTTTGCCGGGACGGGGAACCCGGCGACGGCCGACGTCGCCTGGCCGGCATGGTCCGCGGAGAACGAACGGTACGTCAATTTCGGCGATCGGATTGCGGTTGAGGCCGTCAACCGCGCCCGGCTGGACTTCATGGCCAAGCATCGGCCGGCCCCGATGCCGCCTGGCGGGCGCGGGAGGGGCCCCAGGGACTGATCCGGCGCGACGACGCGCTCGGCCCCTACTGCCCCCGCCGGTAGATGTCCAGGATGTTCCAGTGCCCCGGCGTCGGCGTCGGCGCGTTCTCCATGGGCACCTGGATCACGGTCGGCCGGCGGGAGGCCAGCGCGGCGCGCAGCGCCGGCGCGAACTCGCCGGCGGCCGCAATCATCACGCCCTCGGCGCCGCACGCGCGGGCCATCGCCGCATAATCCACACGGTAGGGCCGGCCGTCGCACTCGAACGTGCAGCCGAACGCCGTGCCGAAGTTCTGCCGCTCGAGGCCCGCAATCGTCCCGAACGCCACGTTGTCCATGATCACCCAGATCACGGGCAGACCCGCCTCCATGGCCGTCGCGACCACGGTGGGATTGGCCGCGCAGAAACCACCGTCGCCGACGAGAGCAATGACGGCTCGATCGGGGTGAGCCCTCTTCACACCCAGGGCCGCCGCAGCGCCGAAGCCCATCGTCGCCAGCCCGCTCGGCGTGATAAACGTCCCCGGCACCGAGAACGGAAATTGCTGGCCCACGCCGTTCTTGTTCCAGCCGACGTCGGTCACGATGAAGCCGTCTCCGGGCACGGCCGCGCGGAGGTCGGCCAGGATGCGCTCGGGCCGCAGCGGGTACTGGTCTGACGCGCGTTGGGACTCCCAGTTCGCGCTGAAGGCCTGCCGGGCCGCCAGGATGTCGCTGCGGAGCGTCCCCCTCTGCCGGTGGCTTCGTCCCGCCGCCGCCCTGGCGAGCGAGGCAAGCGCCAGCTTCGCGTCAGATGCGACGCCGAGCTCCGTCTGGTAGTTCCGGCCAATCTCAGCGAGGTCGATGTCGATGTGGATCAGCCGCGTCGGAGGAATCGTGAAGGTGATGTCCGGGTACCACGAGCTCGAGTTCGCCTCAGCCAGACGTGTTCCGATCGCTACGATCAGGTCGGCCGTCCGACAGGTCTCGTTGGCAATTGGCGTACCCCAGAATCCCGTCATGCCGAGCAGCAGCGGGTGATCGGAACGGATGCACCCGGTGCCCATCAGCGTGTGGGCAATCGGCACCTCGAGCGCCTCTGCCAGAGAGGCCAGCTCGTCGAACGCGCGCCTCGCGACAACCCCGCCGCCCGCATAGAGAACGGGCCGTTCGGCGGTCGCCAGCGCCGTGACGATTCGCTCCGCCGTCTCGCTGTCGATCGCCGGCCGGGAGACTTCCGCCGGCGCCCGGTCGAAGGCGCCAGCCGGCAGGTCGGCAGAGAAGATGTCCATCGGCACATCAACGAGCACCGGTCCCGGACGGCCGGTCTGCGAGAGGTGGAAGGCCCGCTCGATCGCGCGGGGCAGATCGGCCGGACGGTCCACGCGGTAGATACGTTTGCAGAAGGGCTCGTAAATCCTGAACTGGTCGGCGTCCTGGTGGAGCAGCACCTCCTGGTGGGCGTGCCGGCCGAAGTAGTGCGAGGGGATGTCGCCGGCAATCACCACCATCGGGACCGAATCCAGCGCCGCGTTGGCCACGCCGGTCACGGCGTTGGTCAGCCCGGGGCCGAGGTGGGTCAGCAGAACCCCCACTTTGCCGGACACGCGCGAGTAACCGTCCGCGGCGTGGGCCGCGACCTGCTCGTGCCGCGTCGTGATGAACCGAATCGAGCTCGTGCGCAGGGCGTCGAGCAGCGCGATGATCGTGTGGCCGCACAGCCCGAAGATGACGTCCACCTCGAGGCGCTCGAGATACTCCACCAGCAGATGGGCCGCGATCCGGCTGCCCGTCTCGCCGGCAGCGTGAGGGTGTTCAGTTCGCGTCGGACTCGTCATGCGCGTGCCCCCGCAGCGTCAGAACGTCGGACCGTCGTAGAACTCGCCGAACAGCTCCTCGTCGGTGGGGCGATCCTCGGGGATCGGCCTGCTGACCCACGTGATGTTCATGTAGTGCTTGAGCGCGATGTTCTCATTGGTGATGTTGCCGCCCCAGGTCCCGCAGCCCATGCTCGACGTCATCGGCATCCCGTTCGTGAACGTTCCCGCATTCGACCGGGACTGCACCTGGCGGACCATGATCCGGCTGACGGGAGCGGCAAGGGCTAGCCGGTGTATGTGATCGTCGTCAAACGAGTAGATGCCGCAGGAGTGGCCCTTCCCGCCCACCTCGAGAATCTGCCGCACCATCTCGAGCGCCATCTCAAAGCCCCGATACTTGAACACCGCCAGGACAACGCCGAGCTTCTCGGAGGAGAAGGGACACGTGCGGCCAATCCCGGTCTCCTCGACGACCAGAAACGTCTTGCCGGCCGGGATCGAGAATCCGGCGCGCTCGGCCACGACGCCGGCCGGGCGGGCGATCGTGTCCGGCGTGCGGCGGCCCTCGGCGTCCCAGTACACCGCCTGCAGCCGCCGCTTCTCCTCGGCGTTGACCAGATAGCCGCCCTCGTGCTGGAGCTGGGCGAGCAGCGCGTCATGGATCGACGCTTCGACCACGAGGTTGCCGTCCGCGGAGCAGCCGGACCCGTTGTCGTTCGTCTTGCTGATTCGCGTGTTGCGCGCCGCGTCGACGATGTCGGCCGTCTCGTCGATGACCATCGTGGCGTTGCCGGCGCCCACGCCGTACGCCGGCTTGCCGGACGAGTAGGCCGCCTTCACCATCGCCGGCCCGCCCGTCGCAATCGTCAGGTCGCCGAGCGACATCAGCTCGGCCGCCAGCGGGATGCTCGGCCGCTCAACCGACTGGAGGACATCCGGCGGCGCCCCGGCCGCCGCCAGGGCGGCCCGCATCAACCTGACGACCTCGTTCGTCGTGCGTCGGCTGGCGGGGTGCGGTGAGAAGATCACCGCGTCCTTGCACTTCACGGCGTAGATGGCGATGCCGGCCGGCGTGACGTACGCGCTCGTCACCGGGATCAGCGACACGACGAGGCCCGCGGGCTTCGCGTATTTGACGATGCCGCGCTCGGGCAGCTCTTCGATGATTCCCATGCTGGGCTGGCGCAGTGCGTCGCGGAGGATCCCCAGGATCTTCGCGCGGCGCGTCGGCTCCCGGCTGCCCAGTCCGGTCTCATCGACGTTCATGTTGGCGAGCCGGATCGCAGTCTGCTCGTTGCCCGCCGCCCAAGCCACGGCCCGGCAGAGCCGATCCACCATCGGCTGGCTGTAACCCTCGATGGCCCGCATCGCCGCTCGCGCGTTCGACACGAGCTGCTTGGCTGTCTCCGCTTCCTCCGCGGTCATCGGTCGCGTCGCCATGCTCTTCGCTCACCGTCCTCTCACCCGGTTGCGGATCCCCGTCCTCGGCGCAACACCCTCTCGCCGCCTCGTGCTCCTCGGATGCGGACTACCGGTCGAGGTGCTCCTGCGCCCGCCGAAGGGCCAGCCTGGCATACTCAGCGAGGCCGACCTCCGCCGCGCGGGCGTCGCCGGGGATCTCGAGAGCGTAGGGGATCTCAGGCGGCAGGCATCCGAGGATGCCGAGCACATCGATGCCGCCGTCACCTGGGAACAACCGGTCCGCGCGGGCGGCGTGGATGACGCCCTCGCGCGTCGCCGGATGCTCCGCTGGGGCGTCGCACACGTGCACGAACCGGAACCACTCACTCGGGAGGGCCCTCAGCTGCTCAAGACTGGAACCCGATCGGTCGAAGTGCAACACGTCAACCAGGATGCCGGCGTTTCGCTTCTGTCCCGCACCTACGACCCGCGCAGCCTCGGCGAGATCCGGCGTGTCGGTCCAGGACGGGAACTCGAGGTCAATGCCGAGCCCCAGGGCCGCCGCCAGGTCGCAGATGACGGCAAACCGATCGGCGGCGCGCGTCCGGTCGGGATCCGGGAGCTGCGTGATGACGTGACGCGCACCAAGCTCCGCGGCCGCTTCGAGCAGGGGCACGTAGTCCTCCGGGCCCGTGTCGGGGTCCATCCGCGCCAGCTCCACGTCCAGCACGCGGATGCCCGTCGCGGCCAACCGTCCCTTGGTGCTCTGCATCAACGCGCGATCCGCGATCAAGGGGTAGAGCGGCTCGGCCGCCGTCACCCGCGTGAGCCGGAGGCCGACAAACTGATAGCCGGCGCGCGCAGCGGCCTCGACGAGCTCCACCGGCGAGAGCTTGAGAGCCGTAAGGTGCGCCAGCGAATACTCGTGTTTCACAGCGCCCGGCTTCCCATGGCCGACCCGATGCCCCGTCACGAGATGTCTGCAGGCTCGAAACGCGGCACCAGCAGGTGGATGATCAGCAGGCAGACCAGGTAGGCGGTGCCTGCCACCACGAACATCGGAAGATAGTGATTCGGGTTCTGCTGCAGGATGCGTCCGGTGTACTCGGCCGCCAGGATGCTGCAGACGCCCGCGAGCGCCCCGCCAATCCCGATCACCGATCCCACCGCCTTGCTGGGAATCAGGTCCGAGGCCATCGTGAAGACGGTCGTCGAGAATCCCTGGTGCAGCGCCGTCGCCAGGCCGATCAGAAGGACGGCCGTCCACGCGTTCTTGGTGAAGGCCGCGAAGATGACGAGGGGCATCAGCACGGCAATTCCCAGGAAGGTCGTCTTGCGAGCCGCGTTCAGCGACCAGCCGCGTCTGAGCAGCGCCGAGGACACCCAGCCGGCCACGATGGACCCCAGGCCGGCCATCACGTACACCGTGGTCAGCGGGGCGATCTGCGCGGTGCCGCGGATGTCGAAGTTCTGCGCCAGGAACTTCGGCAGCCAGAACAGGAAGAACCACCACACCGGATCCGGCAGCATCTTCGCCACGGCGTAGGCCCACGTCTGCCGGTACTTCAGGAGCCTGAACCAGGAGATCCGCGCGGACGAGGGAGGGGCCGCGCCCTCCTTGATCAATGCGAGCTCCTGCGGCTCGATGCGCGGGTGCTCCTCCGGGCGGTAGTAGATCCACCACCAGCCGGCAAACCACACGACCCCGATGGCGCCGGTCAGGACGAACGCGCCCTGCCAGCCGAAAAACGCCGCGACGACCGGCACGAGAACGGGCGCCGCGACCGCACCAAGCGTCGGCCCGGCGTTAAAGATGCCCGTGGCGGTCGCGCGCTCCTTGACCGGGAACCACTCGGATACGGCCTTGACGGTCGCCGGGAAGTTGGCGGCCTCTCCCATGCCGAGGGCAAAGCGGGCAACCCCGAACTGAAAGGCGTTCCGCGCGAGAGCGTGCGCCGCCGCCGCAATCGACCACCAGATGATCGCGATGGCAAACCCGGCTCTCGTGCCGATCACGTCGATGATGCGGCCGGAGACGAGCAGCATGACCGCGTACGAGATCTGAAAGGCGATGACGATGCGGCCGTAGTCGAGCTCGCTCCACCCGATGGCGCGCTGAAGGTCGGGAGCGAGGATGCTGAACACCTGGCGGTCGATGTAGTTGATGACAGCCGCCGCCAGCAGCATGCCTGCGATGTACCACCGGAGGTGGTGGATCTTTGAGGCCACCCTTCTCGTCCTCGCGCGGGGTTACGAATCCCGGATGTTCGGGGCGTCGATTCTACCGCATCGGCGAGCGGGCCGTCTCGCAATTGCCGTGTCAGGACCCAGAGAGCCGCCTCCCCGCAGTTATGCCTTGTGCGCCCCGCCAGGGTCCGATATCTTCGGTTCGATACAGGACGAGGAGCTGTCATGAGATCTGCGTTGTTGCTCGCGCCCCGGCAGATTGAGATTCGCGACGTCGCGGTTCCGGCCGTTGCCGAGCACGAGGTGCTCATCCGGCCGGTGCGCGCCGGCGTCTGCGGATCCGATGTCTCGTTCTACCTCGGGCACCGCCACCCGCCCTTTCTGCCCTTCACGATCGGGCACGAGCTCGTCGGGCACGTCGTCTCCGTCGGGGCGGCCGTGACCAGGCTCGCGGCCGGCCAGCGCGTCGTCGTCGAGCCCAACTACACCTGCGGCCGGTGCGGGTTCTGCCGGGAGGGGCGCGGCAACATCTGCCCGAACAAGAAGAGCACGGGCGTGTCGATTCCCGGCTGCTTTGCCGAGTACCTGGCGGCGCCGGCCGAGTTCACGTGGCCGGTGCCCGACACGGTGACCGAGACGGACGCCGCGAGCATCGAGCCGCAGGCGGTTTCCCTGCACGCGCTGCTGCGGTCGGGGGCGCGCGCGGGAGACACTGTGGCGGTGGTCGGGTGCGGGGTCGTGGGCCTGCTGCTCGCGCACGCAGCCGTTGCGCACGGCGTGCGGGTCCTCGCGCACGATCAGTTCCCCGAGAAGCTGGACATGGCGGCGGCGCTCGGGGCCATTGCTGACGATCAACCCGACCCGACCGCGCGGTGGCTGAGCGAGGGGGTGACAGTCGTCTTCGAATGCGCCGGCGCGACGGCGACCGTCGAACGATCGATCGCGTCGGCGCCGCGCGGGAGCACGGTCGTGCTGCTGGGCCTCTCGAGCGCTCCCGCCAGCTTCGTGCCGCTGCGGCTGGTGCGTGAGGGCATCCGGATCGAGCCGAGCCTCATCTACGACCATCCCGCGGACTTCGAGGCCACCATTCGAATGGTCGCCGACGGGACCCTGTCGCCGTCCAGGATTGTCACGGACACCCTGCCGTTCGAGTCGGTCGGCCGCGCGCTCGAGATGGCCAGTACGGGCAAGGCCGGCAAGATCCACGTGGTCTTCTCGTGAGCGCGTGCCCGCGGCTTGCCTGTCGCCGGAAGTCAGGCGATGATGGGCCGACTGCGGGAAACACGCCGGACGATTCAGCGTCAGCCGGCGACACAGGACGACAATGGCAACCAAGGGTGTGTATCTGGTCGGGTTCAGCGGCTCGGGCAAGTCGACAATCGCCCAGCTCGTTGGCGCGCGTCTGGGCTGGCCGGCCTACGACCTCGACCAGGTCATCGTCGAGCGCAGCGGCATGACCATTCCCGTCATCTTCAGGACCGAGGGCGAGGCGGGCTTTCGCGCGCGGGAGGCCGAGGCGTTGCGGGAGGTGTCCAGCACCGTGCCCTTCGTCATGGCGACCGGCGGCGGCACGTTCATCAGGGCGGACAACCGCCGGTTTATGCAGAGCAAGGGGTGGATCGTTGCCCTGGAGGGGCGGCCGGAGATCCTGCTTGCGCGGATCGAGCAGCAGGTGCGGCGGGCGGAACCCGGCGCCATCCGCCCGCTTCTGGACGCGGTCTATCCCCTCGAGCAGGTGCGGTCGCTCAAGCAGAGCCGGCAGTTCGCCTACGCGCTGGCGGATTGGACCGTGCACACGGACCGGCTGAGCCCCGACCAGGTGGTCGCCGAGGTGGTCCGCGCGGTCGAGCTGCTCGAGCAGACCCCAGGGGATCCGATCGCGGTCGATCGTTCGACCGCGCCGGTCCGCCACTCGCTCGACCCCGACGTGCCCCCCGCAGTCGTGGTCGCCGCCGGCCCGTTGCCCTATCAGGTGCATGTCGGTTGGCACAACCTCCCGGCCTTGGGAGAACAGGTTCGACGGCTGCTACCCCGCGCCCGCCAGGCGGCGATTCTCTCCGACACCCGCACGTGGGGCCGGCTGGGCGGCATCGCGAAAAGCTCCCTGACGGATGTCGGCCTGCACGTGCACGTCCGGGAAGTCCCCTCCGACGAGCGGGGCAAGACGTGGGACGAGGCCAACGCCGTTTACGACTGGCTCCTTAACCTGCGGCTGCGGCGGGACGACATCCTGGTGGTTGTCGGCGGCGGCGCGGTTGACGACCTTGGCGGCTTTGTCGCGTCGACGTATATGCGCGGCGTCCCGCTGGTCAAAGTGCCGACGTCGCTGGAGTGCATGGTCGACGGCGCCATCGGGGGCAAGACGGCCCTGAATCATCCGAGCGCGCGCAACCTGATCGGCACGTTCTACCAGCCGTGGCTGGTCTGGTCGGATGCCGCGCTGCTCTGCGATGAGCCGCCGCACGAGCGCCGCGCCGCATGGGCGGAAGTGGTCAAGAGCGCCATGCTGGAAGGATCGCTCCTGCCGGACGGCGTGAGCGGGCCGACGCTGTTCGAGCAGCTGGAGCGCAGCGCAGAGGCGCTCATGGAGCTGGATCGATCGACGCTGCTGGCCATTCTGGCGCGCTGCGTGGCTCTGAAGGCTCCCGTCGTCAGCGCCGACGAGCGCGACCTCGGACAGCATCGTGTCCTGCTCAACTACGGCCACACCGTGGGCCATGCTCTCGAGACGGCGACGAGCTACGCGCTCCTGCACGGTGAAGCCGTCGCGATCGGCATGACCGTCGCCGCCCGCCTCGCCCGCCGGCTCGGCGTCGCCGATGCGGCCGTGGAGGAGCGCCAGAGCGCGCTGCTCGCTCGCTTTGGCCTGCCGACCCGGCTCCCCCCTGTGCCGCACCCCACGCTGCTCAACCTCATCCACCGCGACAAGAAGGTGTTCGGGGATGCGCCGCGGTGGGTCCTGCCGACGGCAGTCGGCCGCGCTGTCGTCTCGAGTCACGTCAGCGAGGCCGACCTGGTCGCCTGCCTTGAGGACCTGAGCGAAGGAGCGGCTAGTTGACCTTCGCCCCCTGATCGTACGGCTTCACACGACGAATCCAGACGTTGCGATACCGAACGCGAGCGCGGCCCTGCAGCTGCAGCGGCAGCTCCGGGTCGTGCGGTGTGTAGACGTGCGGCGTCATCGTGGGCGTGGTCGTGCCCAGCAGTTCCGCGCGGTTGTGCACGAGAACGCCGTTCCAAAACACGGTGAAGTAGCCCGGCGACAACCTGCCGGTAAACCGCGGGGCCTCGAACACGATATCGAGCGACTGCCATTCGCCCGGCTTCCTGGCCGCGTTCACGAGCGGCGGCCACTCACCGTAGACTGAAGCCATCATGCCGTCCGCGTAGGTGCGGTTGTTGTACGAGTCGAGAATCTGCAGCTCGTAGCGCCCCATGAAGGTGACGCCGCCGTTGCCCCGGTTCTGGCTCGCGCCCGTGACATCTGCAGGAATCGCCAACTCCAGATGAAGCTGCACGTCGCCGAAGCTTTCGCGTGTCGAGAGCGTGCCGCCGGCGGCTTCGAAGTAGCCATCGGCGACAGTCCATGTCGCGGGAGACTCGGCGCCGCCCGGCCCGCGAATCACCCACTGCGACAGGTCCTTCCCGCCAAACAGCACGATGGCATCCGACGGAGCTGGAACGCTGACCGTTTCGCCCGGCGTCACGACCGGTGGCTGGGGCCGGTTCGCGTCGTGAATCCGCCAGCGGGTGTTGGGATTAAAGGCCGTATCCGTGAAGCCCCAGACCTCGCCGTTGGGCCCAAGGACCGGCGTGCCCTGAACACCGAACCCGCCCCCGCGTGCGCCAGCCCTCGCGCCGGCGCGCCCGGCATCCGGCTGGCCGGGCGGCTGCCCCGGCCCACGACCCTGGGCCGCGGGCGCCGTACCCTGCTGCCGGCCCGTTGGTGCTGAGGGATTGCCGCCCTGCGCCTGGCCGGCTGCGGGTTGGGCTGGTCCTCCCCCCTGCGCCTTTGACGTCGCCAGGCCGATCAGGCTCGCTGTGACCACTGCAACGCTCGCGACCCCGACGATGACCCACCGTCGGATGAACGCACGGTCATGTCCGGTCATTCGATCCTCCCCGGCAAACGCTGTTTTCGCTGCCGCTCCTGCGGTGTCATCTTACCCGAGACCGCCCGCAAGACGGGAGGCCTAGAAGGGAGGCCTGGAAGGTTGTCTCGCTTGGGAGCCTGGTGATATTCTGGGTGGGATTCTTGGGTGGAGTTTAGGCGTTAAGCATGCGCGTCGTCGGCGTCGGGTCGTGGCGGATCGGCCTGCGCGTTCTGCTGGTAGCGGCTCTCCTGTATGGCGGCCTCTGGCCGTTCATCAACGCCGCATTCATTGCGCATTGTTTCCCGCTGCCCTTTGTGGCCGGCGCTGCCTTTTTCCGTGGGTATTCGCACATGGTGGGCGGCCCGGTTCAGTATGCGGCTGGCCTCTTCAGCCAGACGTATTCGAGACACTGGGCTGGGGTGCTGGCCCTCACCTTCCTGGCCCTTGCGGCCTGGGCGATCGCGCGGGGTATTCTGCGCCGGTTTTCGTCGGGATCCTGCACCCTGCCGGCAGCGGCGTTTTCCGCGATCGTCCTGATCCTCGCCAGCCGTGACCTGGGGGTCCTGTTCATCCTCCCGATGATCGCGGGCCTCGCGGCCGCCTGGCTGTACATGGCGCTGCGCGAGCGGCCCGTGATCGGCTGGGCGGAGCGAGCGGTGGTGGTTCTCTTCCTCATCGCATCCGTTCCCCTGCACTACCTGCTGGCATCAGGTTTTCTGTACCTGTGCGCGATGTGCGCGCTCTTCGACCTGCTGGTTCGGAAGCGTCCGCTCTTTTCCGTGGCGTGGATTGCCAGCGCCGTGGCAGTGCCGTACGGCATGAGCTACGTGTATTTCGAGCCGGACATTGTCGGGCGGTACTCACGCTGGATGATGATGCCGCAGCGCGGCGCCGTCACGACGGGCCTCGTCGCGGCGATGTATCTCTTCGTTCCGGCTGGAACGGTGCTGGCCTTCCTCATCGGGAGATTCCAGCGCCGCGCGACGTCGCAACCCGTAAAGGCCGCCACCGCCAAGCCGCGCAAGCCGAAGCGCCGCGAGCCGCAGCGTCGCGACCCGGCACCGGCGTTCGGCGGCACAAGCTCCCGCATCGGCAGCCTGCTGACGTCTCGTACCCTGCGCCCGGCTCGGCTGGTCTGGTATGCGGTGCTCGCGCTTCTCGCCGTGCGACTGGTCGCGCTTCGCTTCGACACATCTGGATGGGTCTACGCGGACTACCTGCGCGAGAACGGGAGATTCGAAGAAGCACTCGCCTCGGTCGCGAAATCGCCGGACCACACCGAGGTGGCGCGGTTCGTGACGCTGTACGCCCTGGGGCAGACCGGGCGCCTGCCCTGGGAGATGTTCCACTATCTGCAGGTGGACTCGTCCGATCCGCTGCTGTTGCAGGACTCGACGTGGGACAGGTTCGGTCTCTTTGCGGACTGGCGCAGCGACTTGTACCTGGAACTCGGCAGGGTCAACGAGTCGCAGCGATGGGCGCATGAAGCGCTGGCCATGGAAGGGGAAACACCGCGCGTGCTGGAACGCCTGGCGCTGACCTACATCATCGGCGGCAACCCGGAGGCGGCGAAGACGTTTCTGCGCGCGCTCGAGAAGGTCCCGTTTCAGGCGGCACGCGCACGGCAGTTCCTCGCTGCCCTCGACCGGGATCCGGGCCTGCGGTCCGATCCGCTCGTCGCCCGCATCCGCCCGTTGATGCTGCGGAAGAACTACGTCGGCAACTGGAACACCGAACAGATCCTGCAGCAGTCGCTCGAAGCCAATCCGTCGAACAGGCTGGCGTTCGAGTACCTGCTGGCGCATTACCTGCTCACCTCCGATATGAAGGGCCTCGCCGGCGTGGCTCCCAGGCTGAAGGACTTCTACCGGGATCTGCCGACGCACGTGCAGGAGGCGCTGCTGACCTTCAGGAATCTGAACGACTCTCTGCCGCCTGGCGTCGACGGATCCGCAATCGACCGCCAGCTCGAACCCCGATTTGCGAGCTTCGTTTCTCTCTGGGCGCATTACCAGGACAGTCCTCCCGAGGACACCTGGAACGCTCTCGCACCTTCTTTCGGCGACACGTGGTGGTTCTTCTATGCCTTCGACCGCAGCGCCGCCGGGCCTCCCTTTGAGGCCGGCGTCGCTCCATCGTCCGGAACGGGGATCCCTGAATGAAGTGGCCGCGTGTGAATCCCGGTCGTTGTGCTGCAGCATTCGTCTTGCCGGTTCTGCTGATGCTTTCCGCGTGCCAGGCGCGCTGGCCAGACCATCCGCAGCTCGTCTCACGTCGCCCGGTCCTGTACCCGGATTATGGCGAGACGGTCATCGCGCCGAACATCGCCCCGCTCAATTTTGCGATCAGGGAGTCGGGAGCGAGGTTTCTCGCGCGGGTCGCGGGCGAGAAGGGCGGTTCCGTTGAAGTGACGAGCCGCGATGGCCGGATCGTGTGGCCGGCGGGCGCCTGGAAGCGGCTGATCGCGCAGAATCGTGGCGCCGCCCTGTCCGTGACGGTGACGGTGGAGGATGAGGACGGCGCCTGCCGCAGGTTCGATGCCGTGCGGATCGACGTCGCACAGGAAGACGTAGACCGCTACGTCGTGTACCGGCTCCTTCCGCCGGTGGACCACTACTACGGCCAGATGGGCATCTACCAGCGGGACCTGGAGGGCTTCTCGGAACGGCCGGTCGTCGAGAATCAGAACTTCAGCGTCGGCTGGGACGGGTGCGTAAACTGCCACAGCTTCCGCCGCAACAGGCCGGATCGGATGAGCCTCCAGATTCGCAGCGGCAGCGTCGGCAGGCCCATGGTTGTGATCAAGGACGGAGTCCCGCGGACGGTCGACACCTCCGCGTCCGGTTTCAGCAAGTCGCCGGCAGCATACCAGGCCTGGCACCCCGACGGAAGGCACATCGCCTACTCGGTGAACACCGTCATGCCTCTGGAACACGCGACCGGCGAGCACCGCGACGTCTGGGACGAGAACTCGGATCTGGCTGTTTATGACACGGATGCCAACCAGGTGGCGACCACGCGCGGCATTTCCGACCCGGACCGCCGCGAAACCTGGCCCTCCTGGTCCGCCGACGGCCGATACCTGTACTTCTCCAGCGCGCCGCAAGTGCCGTGGACGGAGTTGTACGAGGCGAAGTACGACCTGATGCGGATCTCCTATGACACGGCCACCGGGATGTGGGGCAAGCCGGAGACCGTGCTTTCCGCCGCCGATTCCGGCATGAGCGCGGCGCAGCCGAAGGAATCACCGGACGGTCGCTGGCTGCTCTTTTCGCTTTCGCACCACGGCAACTTCCCGATCTACCAGCCGACGTGCGATCTGTACATCATCGACCTGAAGAGCGGGACGCGACAGCCGCTGGCGGCCGTGAACAGCAGCTGGAGCGATTCGTGGCATTCCTGGTCAAGCAACGGGAGATGGATCGCGTTTGCCGGCAAACGCGAGGGGGGCGTCCTGGCGCGGATTTACCTCAGCTACTTCGACAGCAGCGGTCAGGCTCACAAGCCGTTCGCCATGCCGCAGGAAGAGCCGTTGTTTTACGAGTCCTTCGCCCTGACCTACAATGTCCCTGAGCTCATCATCGAGCCGGTGCCGGTGAGCCCTTCCCAGGTGGGCCGCGCGATTGCGGCGAAAGCTCGCCTGCCTGCACCGTCGCTTGTAAGGAACTGAATGGAGACGCCTGGCAGCGATCCACGCCGCCGCGGACCACGTTTGGCAGCGCGCGGCGCGACGCCGCCCAGAAAGGATACCGGATGGCGGAGGGAACACGTCTGACGGCTGACGCGCGAAGCGCGGGCCTCCGGCCCGCTTCCGATGCGGAACGAAAGGAAATGACAGCGCTCGGAGTGCTGGGCGGCAGCGGCGAACTGCTCGCGCCGCCACCTAAACCGAGCGGCACGCCGGCTCGGCTGGTGATTCCCAGGCGCGCCATCACCGCGCACCAGGTCCTCAACGAGGCTCACGCCTACCCGCGTCCCTCGTCGTTTTCGCGAGGGATTCGCTTCGATCCCGCCGAGGCCTCGGTGCTCCTGATCTCGGGGACGGCCAGCGTGGACGAGGCGGGCCTGACCGCACATGCGGGCGATTTCCGGACGCAGCTCTGGCGCACCTATCGCAACATCACCGCCCTGCTCTCCGTCGAGGGCGCCACCTGGCACGACGTCGTCCGCACGACCTGCTATCTGCGCGACATCGAGCGGGACTACCGCGATTTTAACGAGATCCGGACGGCATTTTACGGCTGGCTCGGCCTCGACCCGCTGCCGGCCAGCACAGGCATTCAGGCGAGGCTCTGCCGCGAGGATCTGCTGGTCGAAATCGAGGCGATTGCCGTCGTGCCCGCCCGGAAGCCTACCGCGCAGCCGTGAGCTGATTCACGGCTGTGCAGGGCGGCGTTCGCCGTACGGGCCCTCGCCCGCCGCGCTACTGCTCGACCAACTCCACGCGCCGGTTCTTCGCCCGGCCCTCCTCGGTCTTATTCGACGCGACCGGCGCCGCCGGCCCGCATCCCACGGCCTTCAGCCGGGCCGCCGCGATCCCGTGCGTCGTCGTCAGGGCTTTGACGACGGCATCGGCGCGGTCCTTGGACAACACCATGTTCTGATCGAACACGCCGACCGCATCGGTGTGCCCCACCACCAGGAGCCTGAGCGCCGGATTCTCCGTCAGCAGCCGGGCCACCTCCTTGATCGCGGCCTCCGACTCGGGCTTGAGCGTTGACTTGTTCGTATCGAAGAGGATGCCGTACACGGCCGTATGGCCCGTTGTCTGGAGGTCGTTCCGGAACGCGGCGGCGTCGGCGACCACCTGCTGCGCCATCGCCTTCTTCTCGACGATGTGGAGGTAGATGCGTGCGGCGCCCGGATAGCCGCTCACCTGGGCCCAGATTTCCTTCCCGTCCTGCACGAACTTCCCGACGACGTAGTTCTGAGGGTCGATCACCACAATTGAGCCGCCGGCGCTCTTGATCGCGGCCTCGTAGTTCCTCATGACGGCCAGGTTGGTCGTGTCGTTCTTCCCGGTGTCCCAGTAGTACGTGAGGGCAAGGTGTCGTCCTTCGACCGGAGTGTCGGGCTGCTTTCCTACCTGGCTGCGGAAGGTGAAGGAGTCGAACGCCTTATCCGAGCAGTCGTTGATCCGATAGCCCGCCATGCGCTTGGGAAACAAATCCGGGTCCTTGCAGCCCCGCCCGTCTCGGGGGTTCGGCTGGGCGTCGACAAGGGCCGGGATGAGCAGTGTTGCGAAGAGAACGGGCGCGACGAAACGACGAATCCGCATGGCTCCTCCTTCGAGAGCGAATGCACGCCATGTTGTCAGGGAATTTTCGACGGGTCAACTTCGTGGCGAGCGACCTCGAGGCCGACCGGCGGGCTACCAGAACGGGGCCGGGCTTCCGACCGATCCTGACAGGATGGCGGCCCGAACGTCATCGATGGTCGCCAGGCCGCCCGGCGCCGTGCCGCCCCACTCGAAGCGGGTGGCCGCGGGCGTCCAGTGAAACAGCGCCACACGCCACGTCCGGGGGCTGCCGCCACGCTCGTAGTAGACGAGGCAGTAATCGATCGTGCACCCCGCCGCAACCAGCCGGCGGATCGGCAACCGCGGATCCGCGGTCACGCCGGCAGCCTGATAAGCGGCTCCGGGCTCGGCGAGGTCGAGTGCGATGTCGAGCGTGCGGCTGCCGAAGAGTGCCTGCAGACCGTCGCGAACGCCGAGCGGCAGTCCTCTGACGGACGTCACAATCCCGAATCGCCCGTTCTTCACCTGGTCGCGAAGCGCCCCGGCCAGGGCGACTGGGGTTGCCGCCTGGCCGCCCGTCGCCACGGCCGACCAGATGCTCACGGCGATGGCGCTGAGAAGTCGTGTGTGTCGCATTGACACCCCGCATGTCTGGCGCATGAGGCTAGATCCAGCGACCGGCGTCCCTCTCCAGCGGCTGCACTCCGGCGTCTCGGTGGAGACCCAGGCGGCGGCACAGTCCGAAGCACTCCTCGACGATTCCGTCGACGTTCATGTACCGGAACGACCCGGTGCGGCCAGCGAGCGAGAGGCCGGGCCATCTCCGCAGGAGCTCCGTCACGCGGCGCAGGTGGTCGCGATAGCCGCATCGATAGATCGGGTACGCCTCGGGCACCCGCAGCACCCACGAGGCCGCGACCTCGCCCGGCCGCACCCACCCCACCCGTTCGAGGTCCCCGACGGCCCGGTCGACCAGCACGCCGTCCTGACACGTCCATGTGGCGTCGCCGGGCGAGCAGAAGACCTCGACCGCGAGCGACGTGACGCCGGGCGAGGGAACCATGTCGCCGCTCCAGTTCTTCGGCTCGTGCGTTCGGCCGAAGAGCAGCGCCCGATCCGGGAAGTACGTCCAGCTGTCGGCCGAGACGGTCGGACGATCGAGCGCCAGGAGGACGAGCAGAATGCCACGATACGCGAGCGGCAGGTCACGGGCGAGCGCCGCAATGTCGGAGTCATCCGACAGCGCCCCAAGAAGATGCTGGAGCGGAATCGTCGAAATCACGTGTCGTGCGCGGAGGGTCTGTGACCCGGTCTCGCTGTCACCGACCTCGACGATCGCCTCGTCGCCCGAGAACCAAACCCGCCCGACGGTCGTATTCGTCAGGATCGTGCCGCGACCGCTGGAGGCGACCTCATCGGCCAGCCGATCCGGGATTACCCCGTAGCCGGATCGCGGGTAGAGGAAGTGGGGAATGATTGTGGCTGGCGGAGTCCTCCCCGGCACAAGCGCGCGGTAGACGGCCTGGGTCAGGCTTGGCAGGCCGATGCGCTGGCTCGCCCAGTCGCTCGACAGCGCGGAGCACGGAAGCCCCCACACCTTCTCGGTGTAGGGCTTGAAGTAGATCTCGAAGAGTCCGCGGCCGAAGCGCCGGACGACCCACCCTTCGAAGGACCCGTCCGTGGTCGCCCCGTTCCGGGCGAGCGCGGCGAGATACGAGCCGGCCATCGACAGGGCCTTCACCGGCCCGAGCGCCCCCATGGCCTGCGGCAGCCGGATCGGATAGTCCAGGAATCGGTTATTGAGGTAGATGCGGCTTCGGCGAGCCACACACTGCAGATCCCCGCCGACCAGGCGGCGAAGCCAGGCCACCACATCGGGGTTGTTCGAGTGAAACCGGTGGCCGCCGAGATCGAACGAGAACCCGTCGCGTCTGAACGTCCGCGCAAGCCCGCCAGGCGTCTCGTTCCGCTCGACGAGGATCACCGATCGTCCGGCCTCCGTCATCTGGCGCACTATCGTCAGGCCGGCAACCCCGGCGCCCAGAACGACGAACTCCGCTGTCTTCGTCATCGATCACTCCGAGGACCGCCCGATCGCCGCCGGAGCGTCTGCAGGGCGATCGACGCGCCGTTGGCGGTGAGCTGGTGGATCTCGCTCCACGACCGCAGCCGCGACAGGCGCCCCAGGACGTAGGACGGACGCCAGTAGAACCGGCGGATGGCCAGCTGGCGGAACCCCTCGAGATCAGCGGCGTCCAGATCCGGTGTCGAGAACGTGGCCGGCGCCCTGGACGAATCGAGATGCCGCTCGGCCGACGCGTCATCGGGGAGCAGCCCCGCGTCAATCATGTCGCGGCGCAGCAGGGTTCCCAGGCGCGGGCTGGCGATGTTGAACGAGCAGTAGGTCGGCTCGAGTTCGAGCGCGAAGTCGAGTGTCTGTTGCAGACTGGTTGCCGTCTCGCCCGGCAATCCGAGGATGAACGTCGCAAGCGTGGAGAGACCCTCCGCTCGACACCAGGCGAAGGCCGCCCGCACCTGGGCCAGCGTCATCCGCTTCTGATACCGATCGAGGATCTCCTGGCTGCCCGACTCCACGCCAAACTCCACCAGATGACAGCCGGCGCGCCTGAACAGCTCCAGCCGCCCGCGATCAACCAGATCCACGCGCGACAGACAGGACCAGCATATCCCGAGGTTGGCATTCACGAGGCGGTGGAGGATCGCGTCGGCCTGCTTCCGGTTCACGGCGAAGGTCCAGTCGGCGAGGTGCACCTGCCGGATCCCGGCCCGCGCCACCGCCTCGAAGTTGGCCAGCACGTCGTCGACCTCGCGCCACCGGTAGGGGGCGCGCGCGAACGGGCAGAACCGGCACGGGAACGGGCAGCCGGTGGAGGTGACGATCGTGGCGTAGGGATGGTGGCGATTGAATGGCAGCCGGTACCGATCGAGCGGGAAGATCTCGTAGCGCGGCACCGGGGCGGTGAACGCAACCGGTTGCGGCGGCGCGTGGACCTCGATCACCTTCCCGCCGCGCCGAACGGTCATGTTCCACGCGTCGTCCGGACGGCCCTCGAGGAACCGCTCGAGGCCGTGGGTGACGAAATCGTTGAGACAGGCGTCAATGGCCGGGTTGAGGGGGAGCAGCCGCACGCCCTGGTCGCGGAGGATGTCCCCGATTCCCACCGTGACACACGCTGTGCGTGCTTTGACGTCGCGCACGAAGGCGGCGTCCGCGCGGAACGAGTCGTGCCCCGTGAGGAAGACCACGGCGTCGGGCTGGAACGCCACGACCCTCTCGAGCGCCACGCTCGCCGACACTCGGGAGGCGATGGCGTCGACCACCTCAAGTTCGTGCCCCGCCGCGTGCAGGCGGCCGGACAGCATCAGGAGATCGAGGGGCTGCCAGTAGTAGCGGCCCTTCGAGACATGGCTGCAGAACTGGTCGCGGATGTAGAGCACCCGACCGGGAGGGTTCAGCAGGAGAATGCGCACGCGAGTTCACCCATTCGGTCGCCTGAGTCGCCTCCCCCGGCGGGGACTGCCTTGCCGGGGGACGGCATCCGCTGCCTCTGCGCGTTGCCGACGGCCGGGCGGTCAGCGCGCCGGACGCCGCGGCACCGCTGGAAACCGATAGACGTCTGCGGTCGTTTCGATGCCGGCCGTTCGGGCCAGCAGTTCCCGGCCGGCTGGTCGCGCCTGACTCAGCAGGTCGCGCACGGCTCTGCATCCGGGCGCGGCAAGCCGGTACCGGTCACTGAACACCAGCCAGATGTCGCGATCGGCCGCCCTGGCCTCGAGGCTGGCGACGAACCCGCGCGGATCGGCCTCGGCAAGGCGTAGAGCGTAGTCGCGGAAGTCCACTCGGTCCGGGGGTCTGAGGCGCGGATACGTGACCTGATCGAACCCCGCCGCCATCACCCGCGAGACTGCCGGGCCGAGCTCGTCCGGGCAGTACGCCACGACGTCGCCTGGCACGCCCTGAGACTGGATGACCCGCGCGATGAGCGGCGCGGTCGTCCGTGGCGTCGCAAGATCGCGCCGGACGTCCACGACGTTCAGGGCCAGCAGGAGCCCAAGGACGGCCGCGTACGCGGCTGGCCTGTCGATCCACGTGCACCCGCGTGCGACCGCAAGGGCGAACAGCGGGAACAGCGGCGCGGCGTAACGCGCGACGAACGCGGTTTTGGCCAGATGTGCGCCGGCAAAACCGATCAGGATCGTCAGGACAAACAGCGCGACTGCCGCGCGCGCTCCGAGCAGGCGTCTCGGACGTTCGCGGCACAAACGGGCGACTCCGACGAGCGCCAGCGGCACCATCAGCCACCGCCCCCAGGCCCCGCAGAACCCCTTGATCAGCATTCGCATCATCCGTGGCAGGCCGATGGCGCTGCCCCAAGGGGTGCCGGTGTGACCCAACTGCTGAAGGAAGATGGGCGCCCACGGCAGGGCCAGCAGACCGCCGGCTGCGATGGCCGCGAGCACGAGTCCGACGGTTCGCCACTCGGCACGGCGCTGCGTGTGCCAGGCGCGCCACCCGACCGTCGCGAGGACGACGAAGGTCGCGGCCAGCAGCCACAGGCACCAGTAGTGCACGAGGAAGAGCAGTCCCGACACGAGCGCCAGCGCTGCGAGCCGCGCGGCTCGCGGCCGGTCAAGGCAGTCCCCGACGAGCAGTGTGCCTGCAAGCGAGAGCAGCATGGCCAGGGTGTACATGCGGGCCGCGTTGGCAAAGAACAGCGCATACGGCGACAACGTCGCGACGAGGACCGACGCCCACGCGCACCGCGGGCCACCCAGCCTCCGCCCGGCGATCCAGAGAAGCGGCAGCAGCGCAACGCTGAAGAGGCCCGACAGGGCGCGCACCGCCGTGTCGCCGGTGCCGGCCAGGCCCATCCAGGCGTGGAGGAGCAGGTAGAACAGCGGCGGATGCCCGTCAGCGGCCAGCGCGCTCGGAATCTCCGCGAGCGGAAGGCGGGCGATGTTGACGGTGAGCGCCTCGTCTTCCCACAGCGCCGATGGCGTGTAGAACCGCAGCAGGACCCCGGCAGCAACCGCGACGCCGACGAGGCCGGCCTCCAGGGCGCGCCGCGTTGAAAAGGCCGCAGCGCGGATCACGCCCCCGCCCCTCCGCCCTCCGCCGTAGGCCGCGAGCGCGCCGCGACCTGCCGAGATCGACGCGCCTGTCGCGTCAGGGCTGTGCGGGGGCCGCGGATTGTGGACATCGGTGCGCCAACGAAACGATCGTCTGAGAACGGCGAGAAGTGAAGTCCCCGTCGCCGAATGCGGCACGAGTGAATCACGGACGAGCTGCCCGGCTCGCCGCACAGCGCGGGCGCGGGCGAGATCTTGGACGATCTCCAACCCTCAGGTCAATGTCCGGGTCGAGCCGTGCGGCGTCGGCCGCACTCGCCTTGAGAGGCTCTATCGGTGCTTCCCTGCATCCACTTCGCGCAAGAATGACACGATGTCACGTTCGAAGGCTGTGACACCTTCGACGATGTTGGTGGTGAGGCTGTCTTCATCTTCCACTGAACAGTGTGCTGCCAACACAGCCGTCACGATCGCATCAATGCCAACGGCAGGCTCGACGAGCCGGTGCCTGGTGTAGCCAGTATCACGAAACAGCCTCCAATACCGGCCCTGGATCTTCCGATTCCGCGCAGCGAGCCAGACTTCAAACCCGAACGTCTCGTAGTTGAAGACAACTGCGAGTTTGAGATTGCGTTCCTCCAGCTCGTCGGAGAACAGCGCGAAGTAGGTCATGTCGAAACAGCCCTGGTACACGCGGCTGACCGCACGTTCACCTCGCTCTTCGGCAAATACGGCTCGCAATCGAGACATTTGAGAGATGAGTCCTCTATAGGCCCGCTGTATGGACCCATCGCGCAGGCGTTTCTGCAGTTCCCGAATATCCTTATCGAGAGTGTTCATCGCGCTGCACACCTGTCGTTCAACCACCGGGCGACACCCTGCTCCTCAGCGACACGATGCCGAGCGCGGTCGGGCTCGCGGGCTCGATCGCGATCGCAGGCGCCTTCCCTATTTCAGTCCCAGCTCTTTGCCCGCCGCGAGTAGGCGAAGTGCTTCCTGCAACCGCCGGGCCCTCGTTTCTGGTCGCTTGGCCGAGTCGATCCAGAGGATGTACCGTCGGCGATGTGACGGCGCCAGTTCCGCAAAATGCCGCCACGCCCCAGCGCGTTTCCGCAACGCCGTTTCGATGTACGTGGGAACGGTCGCCGGCAACGCCGGTCGCGCGCCGTAAGCTCGGTCCGTGGGTGGTCTCCTGATCCCAGCCGGTTTCAACCTGCCGCTGGCCTTCAGCTCCGCGTAGCGCTTCCGGTTCGTCGGCGACCAGCGGCTATCGGCTCGTCGCGGCGTGAACTTGCGTGCGTAACGCGACTCGTCGATGCGCTTGATGAGACTGTCGACCCAACCATGGCACAGGGCTTCATCGACGGCGTCTTGATAGGAGACCGACGCCACGCCTGTGTGCTGCTTGGCAAACACGAGCCACACTTCCGACTCGACGGCGTGATGCTCGTCAAGCCACTGGCGCCACTGAGCCAGATTCCCTGCGGCGAACGTCTTCACGATGCTCGGACCCTTCTCCGAGGTCTGTCTGCCCGGCGTCGGGCCTCACCCGCCAGCGCCCCTGACTTCACGCTCCCGATCGCGGCCAGCCGCCTCTCAGGCGGCTGTGTGCGACCCGATAGGCAGCGCTTGGGCGGCCAGCCAGCGTGCCGGTCACGCAGGCCGATCCTTGAGGGCGAACTGCCGTCTAGCTTCGTGGACGGCAAGCTCACAACCGGCGTTCGGATCGCTCAGGAGCCGCTCCGTGGCGGTCGCATGCGCACGTACGCCTGGGGCGTCGCTTGCCATCGCCTTCCGAAGCACCGGCGCGATCACCTCCGCGCCCAAGGCGACGAGAGCCCGGCTCAAACTGAGCTGCACGTCCCGGTCGCCGCGGCCGAACTGCGCTGCGAGTTCCTCAGCCAACTCGCTTCTCCGCCCGTCAGGCACGAGAGCGACCGCGGCGCGCCATGCGCTCCGGGCCACGTCGTCGTCCGAGTCGCGCAGCAGGGACTGCGTGATCGCCGGGAATGCACTTCGCTCCTTGATCTTCGACAGGGTGTGCAACGCCTGGCTTCGGGCCTGAGCGCCCTCCGAACCCAGCTCCGCGACAAGTCTCGGCACGGTCACCTCGGACGGGAACCGGGTCAACGCCCACGTGAGCATGTCGCGCACGTAGAAGTCGGGCTCGATCGCGCAACGTGCCACCAGGATGTCGACCACGGTGTCGCCCGGTTCGGGATTCGTACCGAGCGCGAGAGCCGCCTTCAGTCGCGTCGACGCGTCCTCCGCAGCCAACGCAGCGATCAAGAGTGTACCGGTTGGTTTCATGCGCGCTGTGTCAATGGACACCCGGCGATCCCATCCGTGACGATTGCTGCTGTCGAATGCAGTGAGGGCATTGGCCCAAGCCGCCAGCTCGTCATGCTCACGGCGATGGTACTGAGAAGTCGTGTGTGTCGCATCCGCACCCCGCGTGTTCGGCTCATGCGCTGGCTTTCTCCTCGCTCGTGTCCTTCATCGCGCAGAAGGTTCGTGCCGCAGAATCCTCTCCATCGCCTTTCCTCTTGCGAGCTCGTCAATCAGCTTGTCCAGGCAGCGTATGTGTCGCATCAGCGGATCCCCGATTTCCTCGACGCGAACGCCGCACACCACGCCCGTGACAGGCCGACTATTCGGGTGAATTGCCGGCGCGTGGGCAAAGAAGGTCTCGAGATCGTTCTTCCGCTCGATCTGCTCCTGCAGTCCCGGCTTGTCGTAGCCGGTCAGCCAGCAGATGATTTGGTCAACTTCCCTCTTTGTCCGACCCTTGCGTTCCGCTTTTTGAACATACAGGGGATAGACTGCCGAAAACGGCGTCGTGAAGATGCGGTGTTTGGGCATCGTCGTGCCTCGTTGCGGGTTCGCTGGTAGCATACGGGCTGTGTTCCGGGTCGCCGGACGTCGCGGTCACGGGCCTAGACAGCGATCAGCCGCGTCGCTTCACGGCGCCGCCACCTAGCGGCTGCAAGCCCTGATGCCCCAATGCATCACCGCGCCATCAGCGCGAACACACCCCAGCCCAGGTATTCGCGCGTGTAAGCGGCGTAGCGTTCGGGTTCCGAGGTCAGTCTGGCTCGAACATCGTCCGCCAACTCGTCGTCGGGATTGGCGTCAAGCCATCGGCGCATGGTGAGCCATTTGGCCGCCTCGTATCTATCCCAGCCGTCTTGGTCGGCCAGAACCATCTCAACGACGTCATAGCCAAGGCGGCCGAAAGACGCGAGAAGGGCTGGGAGCACGAGAAAGTCGGAGACTGAGTGGGCAAGGCACCCTTTGGCAACATCTTCCGTCGGCGGTAACTGCCGCCAGTAGGGCTCGCCGATGAGGAT
>JAEAME010000673.1_pt1 | contig 31601 bp, 30 predicted proteins | sample 8958731 | NCBI WGS metagenome assembly JAEAME01 (sample SAMN16933194, study PRJNA681113) | bioreactor sludge metagenome | isolation source: anerobic bioreactor sludge (Control) | place: India:Bengaluru | collected 2018-10-24
AAAGCAGCAGACGTTGGAGCAGACCTTGTTGGTAAGGTTGAAGCAGGTATACCAGAAGATGATCCTAGAAACCCAGCTGTTATAGCTGATAACGTTGGAGACAACGTAGGTGACGTTGCTGGTATGGGAGCTGACTTGTTAGAGTCCTATATTGGAGCTATTGTATCTTCAATTACTTTAGGTGCTCTTGCTTATACAGAAGGAAAAGGAATTTTATTCTCATTATTAGTATCAGCTGTAGGGATAATTGCATCTATAATTGGAACAATGTTTGTTAGAGGTAAAGAAGGTGGAAACCCTCAAGGAGCCTTAAACATGGGTACTTATGCAAGCTCTATTGTAGTAATTATTGCTTCATTTTTATTAAGTAAATTTATATTCAATGACCTAAGACCTTTTTATCCAATAGTTATAGGACTTGTAGTAGGACTTGTAATAGCTAAAATTACAGAATACTATACATCTGGAGATTACAAGCCTGTTAAAAACATAGCTAGTCAATCAGAAACAGGACCAGCTACTACAATTATTAGTGGTCTTTCAGTTGGTATGTTATCTACAGCGTTTCCACTAATTATATTAGCAATTGGTATCATTGCTGCTTATTACTTAGGTGGGATGACTGCAGATGGATTAGATTATAGTAAAGGTTTATTCGGTATAGCTCTAGCTGCAGTTGGAATGCTTTCAACAACAGGTATGACTGTAGCAGTTGATGCTTATGGTCCAATATCTGACAATGCTGGAGGTATAGCAGAAATGTGTGAATTACCTCATGGAGTTAGAGAAATAACTGATAAGCTTGACTCAGTTGGTAATACAACAGCAGCTATTGGTAAAGGCTTTGCAATAGGTTCAGCAGCTTTAACTGCTCTTGCATTATTTGCATCATATACTCAAGTTGTTGGAATTACTAACATAAGCTTAACTGATCCAACAGTTATATCGGGATTATTTATTGGTGCAATGTTACCATTCTTATTCTCAGCTTTAACAATGGATGCAGTTGGAAAAGCTGCTCACTCAATGATTGAAGAAGTTAGAAGACAATTTAAAGAAAAGCCTGGTATAATGCAGGGAACTGATAAGCCAGATTATACTAGATGCGTTGATATAAGCACAAGTTCAGCATTAAAAGAGATGATTATTCCTGGTATTTTAGCAGTAGTAGTTCCATTAGTAGTTGGTTTCTTGTTAGGTAAGGAAGCTTTAGGGGGATTATTAGCAGGTGCTGTAGCTACTGGAGTTTTAATGGCAATCATGATGTCAAATGCTGGTGGAGCTTGGGATAATGCTAAGAAATACATTGAATCTGGCGAGCATGGTGGAAAAGGTAGTGAAGCATACAAAGCAGCAGTTGTTGGAGATACAGTTGGAGACCCATTCAAGGATACTTCAGGACCTTCAATAAACATATTAATTAAGCTTATGACTGTCGTTTCACTAGTATTTGGACCAGTAATAGCAAAATTTGGTGGAATAGTATTAAATCTTATAAAATAATTCAATAAAATATTTTGTGTAATAAATGAAGCCATTAGGGCTTTTAAGAGAGAGCGAAACTTGTTTCGCTCTTTTTGTTTCGTTTTTTATCCCTTAGCATATAATGAAGTGTTGCATTCTGATTAATTCTGAAAATAAATTCAATACATATTTAATATAAATTTTAGCTATTAAATATGTATTTATTTTAAAATGAGGTGAGATATTTGTTTATAAATATTGATGGTTTAAGAATTAATTATATTGATGAAGGAGAAGGTGACAATGTACTGCTTCTTCATGGTTGGGGAGCAAGTATTGAGACTATGCAACCCATAGTTGATGCTTTAAAAAATAAGTATAGAGTATTAGCTATTGATTTACCTGGATTCGGTTTAAGTGATAGTCCAAGTGTAGCATGGGATAGTTATAAATATGCAGCTATTGTAAAAAAATTCATTGATATATTGTCATTAAAAGATATTAATTTGATTGGACATTCACATGGTGGAAGGATTTCAATTATTTTATCCTCAAAATATAGGAATATGATTAAAAAACTTATATTGATTGATAGCGCAGGGATCATTGCACAGAAAAATATCATATATTATTGTAAAGTTATAAAGTATAAAATATATAAAAAGATTTATTATTTATTCAACAAAAACAATGAAACTAAGATGGAGAAATTTTATAAAAAATTTGGCTCAGAGGATTATCAAAATGCTGAAAATTCAATCATGCGAGAAACATTAATAAAAGTTCTTCATGATAATATTGAGGATCATTTAAGTATGATTAAAGCAGCAACTCTCATTATTTGGGGTGAAAATGATAAGGATACTCCAATTTATATGGCTAAAAAACTAAACAAAAAAATAGCTAACAGTGCTTTGATAATATTCGAAAAAGCAGGTCATTATTCATATTTAGATGATTTTTATAAATTTAGGCTTATTATAGAAAGCTTTTTGAAAAGTTAAGTGAGGTGTTGTATGATTTATTTTATATATTTTATATTATTTTTAATGTGGTTTAGAATGATATTTATTAAAACTAAGTATTACATACATATTTTACAACAAGAAGGATATAAATCTGAAAAATTTATAGCATGGTCAAAGCAAAATAAATTTCAAATTTATATGTATAACAATAATTCTAAAAAACCATTAGTTTATACTGCAAGAGTTAAAAGACTTATGCTAATATTATATAGCATAATTTCGCTTGATTATACAATTAGCTATACTATAATATATTGCATTCTCACTATATTGATTCCTGGACTCGATAGAAGCTTTATAACAATGTCAATTATTACTTTATTAATGATGATATTTTATTTAAGCTGTATTTATCATGTTATTTTAGCAAATTGCATATCATCATATATAGAAAATAAGATAAATAAAAGATTTTTTGATATAGCAAAGCTTAAAATAATGGATTTAAATGATAAGGGCTTGATTACAGTTGGAATAACAGGTAGCTATGGAAAAACAAGTGTTAAATTTATTAGCTCAGCAATATTATCACAAAAATTTAGAGTGCTAAACAGTCCAGAAAGCTATAACACAGCCATGGGAATTAGCAAGGTAATAAATAATGATCTTAATGAGGACTATGAGGTTTTTATAGCGGAGATGGGTGCAACAAAAAAAGGTGATATAGAAGAGCTTGTTACACTCGTCAATCCACAGATAGGATTATTAACATCCATTGGAGCTTGCCATCTTGAAAGCTTTGGTACTATAGATGTTGTGGCATCCACTAAATATGAGTTGATTGAGGGATTAGCAGCTGATGGCTATACAATTTTTAATAATGATAACCAATACCTTAGGGAATTAGCACAAAAAACTGAGAAGAAAAAGCTATTATATGCCATTGAAAACATTGATGCTGCAGATATATATGCTTCAGATATAAGCGTCAATGATGAGGGCTCAGCTTTTAAACTTTTCATAAAAGATAAGGGAAGTATAAACTGTAAAACATCTCTATTAGGCAAGCACAACATATTAAATATACTTGCTGCAACTTCGATTGCCCATGTTTTAGGAATGAGCTTATATGAAATAAGCATGGGTATTAATAAAATTATGCCAGTAAAGCATAGACTAGAGCTTATTGATCCTAAAACTGGAATATTGGTTATTGATGACGCATATAATTCAAACCCAGATGGCGCAGAGGCTGCCTTAGATGTTGTGAGTGAATTTAAGGATAGAAGAAAAATAATTGTTACACCAGGCATGGTTGAGCTAGGAAAAATAGAAAAAGAAGAAAATGAAAAATTTGGTGAGAAAATAGCTAAGGTTTGTGACATAGTAATATTAGTAGGTAAAAAGCGAACAGAGCCTATATATAATGGATTGATAAACTCAGGTCTTAATAAAAATAATATATATGTAGTTAACTCAAGCTATGATTCAACTGAAGTTATTAAAAAGATAGTAAAACAAGGGGATATTGTATTATACGAAAATGATTTACCAGATATCTATAACTAAATACATATAATGAGTAAAATTTGCATGACAATTACTATATTTAAGTAGGGGGGATCTTTTGAAAAAAAGAATTGGTATTTTAATTGGGGGGAAATCAGTAGAACATGAAGTGTCTATAATTACTGGGCTTCAGGTACTAGAAAATATTGATAAGGACAAATATGAGCCAATGATTATATACATTCGTAAAGACGGAAGCTGGTTATTGGGAGAGAGCTTACATGATATAAAGAATTATAAAGTTAAAAGCTTTAAGGATGCTTATGAAGTAGTTCCTATCGCTAACAAAAATAAACTTATTCTTTATCCGCATCCTGAGAAAGTAAAGAGAAGCTTTAAGAATTTTTTTAAAAAACAAAAGCCTGTTGTAATTGATGTTTTATTTCCAGCTATGCATGGTACAAATGGGGAAGATGGTTGTATACATGGATTTTGCCAAATGAACGGCATATCCTGCGCATTTGGAAGAGTTTTAAGCTCTGCAGTGGGTATGGATAAGGTAATTATGAAAAAGCTTTTTTATGCTGATAAATTGCCTATTGTTGACTATATTTGGTTTTATAAAAATGAATTTTTAATTAACATGGAAAAAGTTATTGCAAATTCCGAAATTATAGGATATCCTTTAATAGTAAAGCCTGCTAATTTAGGTTCAAGTGTTGGTATAAGCAAAGCAAGTAATCAAGAAGAGTTAATCAATGCAATACAAGTTGCGGTGTCCTATGATAAAAAAATTATAGTTGAAAAATGCATTGAAAATCTAAGAGAGATTAATTGTGCTGTGATGGGCTATGAAGATAATCTGATTACATCACTTTGCGAAGAACCATTAAATTATAAAGATTTTTTAAGCTATGAGGATAAATATATAAATAATAGTAAAAATAATAATGGCAAAAGAAAGATACCAGCAGATATTGATGAAGAAACAAAAAATAAGATTTTTGAACTTGCAAAAGCTGCATTCAAAGCAATTGACTGCTCAGGTAATGCAAGAATAGACTTTTTATATGATGGCAATAATATATACATTAATGAAATAAATACAATACCGGGATCATTAGCATTTTATTTATGGGAAGCTACAGGTATTAGCTTTAAGGAATTAATTACAAGAATTATAAATTTTGCAGAGATAGAAACTAAAGAAAGAAGTACAAATATTATTAGCTATAATGTGGATTTGATAAATAATATGGGCAAATATGGGAAATGTAAATAATAGTTTGTTGGATTATTATATAGTTAAATGTAATCAATAACAAGCTATTACAAAAGAAAGGAAAAACTAATGAACTTAAAAGAAAAAATAGTAGAATTCATGTCAGATGAAAATTATATACCTCTTAAATTTAAAGAGTTGTGTGAGGTATTAGAAATTGAAAGCAGTATGACTAAGGAATTTTTAAAGATACTCAATCAACTCGAGGATGAAGGAAAAATCATAATGAATTTTTCTGAAAAATATGGTATTCCTGAAAAGATGGGTTTAGTGATAGGAGTAATTGAAGGACATCCAAAGGGATATGGCTTTTTAATTTCTGATAACAAGGACAAGAGAGATTTATTCATATCACACACTGATTTAAGTGGTGCAATGAATGGTGATAGAGTTATTGCAAAAATTACTGAAAGCTATACATATGATAAAAACCCTGAAGGAACGGTAATTAGAATACTTGAAAGAGCTAACAATACAATAATTGGAACATTTTCACAAAGCAGAAACTTTGGATTTGTTATTCCAGATGATAAAAAGCTTAGTTGTGATGTTTTCGTATCTAAAAGTGATTTCAATGGAGCTAAGGACAATCAAAAGGTTGTAGTTAAAATAACTCAATGGCCTACAGAAAAAAGAAAAGCTGAGGGAGAAATAATTCAAGTAGTAGGAAATGATGAGGATGTTGAAACTCATATTGAAGCTGTTTTAATTAAACACAAGGTAAGACAATTCTTCCCTGCAGATGTTATAGCACAGGCAAAAGGTATAGAGATTGAAATACCTCAAAAGGAAATTGATAGAAGAAAAGATCTAAGACATTTACCTATCATAACAATTGATGGAGAAGATGCAAAAGACTTAGATGATGCTATTTATGTTGAAAAATTAGATAATAATCAATATAAGCTTGGAGTACATATAGCTGATGTTACTCACTATGTAAAAGAAAATAACAAAATAGATAAAGAAGCATTAAAAAGAGCAACAAGTATATATCTAGCAGATAGAGTTATACCAATGCTTCCAAAAGAATTATCTAATGGAGTTTGTAGCCTTAACCCTAATGAGCCTAAACTTTGCTTATCCTGTGAAATGATAATTGATATAAAAGGTAAGGTTGTTGATTATTCAATATATGAAAGTATAATAAGCTCAAAATACAGAATGAACTATACTGATGTATCTAATATATTAGAGAATGATGATGAAGCTTTAAAGGAAAAATACAAGGATATACTTCCAATGCTTAAGAATATGGAAGAATTAAGCATACTGCTAAGAAATAAAAGAGATCAAAGAGGTTGTATAGACTTTGATTTTGATGAAACAAAGCTGATAGTAGATGAGAAAGGCAAGATTATAGATGTTATTAAATATGAAAGAAGAACATCTAACAAAATAATAGAGGAATTTATGCTTGCTGCAAATGAAACTATTGCAGAAAACTATTATTGGCTTAATTTACCTTTTGTTTATCGTATACATGAAGATCCAGATGAAGAAAAAATGGCTGATTTTAGTAAGTTTATATATAATTTTGGTTACACCTTAAAGGGTAGTCAAGAGGTACATCCTCGTGAGCTACAACAGCTATTATTGAAAATTAAAGGTAAAAAAGAAGAAACAGTTATAAACACTATGATGCTACGTTCATTGAGAAAGGCTGTATATTCTCATGAATGCTCACCACATTTTGGTTTAGCAGCAGACTATTACTGTCATTTTACTTCACCGATAAGGCGTTATCCAGACCTACAAATTCATAGAATTATTAAGGCTCAGATAAACAATAAAATTGCGGTTGATAATACTGCTAATTTAAACGAAAGATGTGCAATGGTAGCTGAACAATCATCAAAACAAGAAAGAGTAGCTGATGAAGTTGAAAGAGATACAGACAAGATTAGAATTGCAGAGTTTATGTCAGATAAGATTGGCGAAGAATATGAGGGCATTATCTCAGGTGTAACAAGCTTCGGAATATTTGTAGAACTAGAAAACACAGTAGAAGGCTTAGTTCATATATCAAATATAATTGATGATTACTATCTGTATGACAATGATAATAAGACTCTTACAGGTGAGCACACAGGTAAGACCTATAAAATAGGTGACATAGTCAATGTAAGATTAGAGAAAGTAAGCATTGCTCAAGCAGAGATAGATTTTAGTATTTTATAAAAAGATACCTACCAAGTTTATATAAATCTTGGTAGGTATTATTATTTATATGTTTATCAATTATTAAACTAGCTTTAAGGTAATTTTAATCTTGTTATATTACAATATAATTGATATAATGAAATTACTTAATTAAAACATTTAGTTTTTAACAACTATTTTGTATTTATTTTGTAATTTGAGGGCAGTATAAAGTATGTATAATTAATAAGGTGACATAAGCAAGATTTTTTAGAAGGGTGGATTTTGGATTGGTTGATAATATTAAGTCATTAGCGAAAAACAGAAAAGCTACATTTGAATATTTTATTGAAGATAAATACGAAGCTGGTATTGTTTTAGTTGGTACTGAGGTTAAATCAATCAGACAAGGTAAACTCAATATTAAAGACAGCTATGCAGGAATTAAGGATGGTGAGGTTTATGTTTACAATATGCACATCAGTCCTTATGAAAAAGGAAATATATTTAATGTAGATCCTCTAAGACCTAGAAAACTTTTATTAAACAAAAGAGAAATAAGAAAGTTAATTGGTCTTACAACCTTAAAAGGATATTCCTTAATACCATTAAGCGTTTATTTGAAAAACGGTCTTGTAAAGCTTGAATTGTCAGTGGCAAAAGGAAAGAAAAACTACGATAAAAGACAAGATATAGCTAAAAAGGATGCTGAGAGACGCATTCAAAGACAGGACGCATAAATTATTAAGGGGCCGTACTTGGTTTCGACGGGGATATAGAAGTAAGATAAGCGAGTCGTTGTCGCCAAACAACGCTAAAAGTGGCAACTAAATATAAACGCAAAAAATAACAATAATTTAGCATTCGCTGCGTAGTCAGCTAGCTTGTTCCACTTAGGCGACCTGTAGCCTAAACTGGGGCATCATTTAAATCAGGGCACTGTATTGGGGTTTCTCCGACCCAGTAGAGTATAATTGGAGATAGCTGATTGTATAGCTTGTCGATAGGCGATACATGAGGCGAATATTAAATTGTCGACTGCACTCGGAGAAAGTTTTATGGAAATATTTTCGGACAGGGGTTCGACTCCCCTCGGCTCCACCAACTAACACACCAGTAGAAATGCTGGTGTTTTTTTGTGTAAATAATTAATCTTGCAACTTTTAACTTCATGGATAATGTGAATTACACATTGACTATGTTTATGTTATCATGTAAAATATATGCATTAGAAAGTGACGAAGTCCTCATACTTTGCATTTTGATTTGAACAATATTTTATAGAAATCAAAGGAGTAAAGTAATAATGAAAAAATCAATAAATCAATTAAAAACATTTATAATTCTTTGGAGTACGCAGTCATTGTCCCAGTTAGGCAGTGCTATGACAAATTTTGCATTGACTCTGTGGCTTTATGAGAAAACTGGATCTGCGCTGTAAACGGCGCTTTTAGCAATTAGTTCCTATGCACCTTATGTCCTTATGAGTATCTTTGCTGGGGCCTTAAGCAACAGATGGGATAAGAAGAAGGTCATGCTTATATGTGATACTTTTGCTGCATGCACAACTGTTATAGTGCTGATTCTTCTGAAAATGGATTTGTTGCGTCCTTTACATATGTATATTCTTAATGCAGTTAATGGACTTATGAATACTATTCAACAACCAGCGTCAGAAGTTGCAATGACACTGATAATACCAAAGGAAGATTTCCAGAAAACTAGCGGACTGAGATCTCTTTCGTGGTCACTTATTACGATTTTAAATCCTATATTTGCAACATCATTGTTTGCACTTGGAGGAATAGAAACAGTTATATACGTTGATTTGACAACATTCGGAATTGCATTTTTATCGTTATTTTTATTTGTCAGCATTCCGAAGGTTTCAGAGAAGATAGAAACAAAGAAAGAGTCATTGCTTTCGGCTGCTAAAGCAGGATTAAGTTACTTGAACAAGACGCCTCTTGTTCTTATATTGATTCTGTTTCTGTCTGGAGTAAATCTGGTCGCATCTGCGTTTGATGCAGTTCTTCCTGCCTATGTTCTTCCTCGAGAGAATGGAGGAAAAACTGTACTCGGTATTATTACATCATTTGCAGGAATTGCAACATTAATAGGCAGCTTGATAGTTACGAGACTTCCGAAACCGCGCAATCGAATCAAGGTAATCTATATTACCATGCTGATATCGTTGAGTATAGAGAATTTTGTGTTGGCATTCAGCAGGGTACCGATTCTGTGGTGCTTAGGACAGATTATTGGGTGGAGCGTTGTTCCTATAATGAATGCAAACATGGATGTTATCCTTAGGTCAACTATACCGGTAGAGATGCAGGGTCGGGTTTACTCCTGTAGGAATACGCTTCAATTTTTCACCATACCAATAGGATTTTTCCTTGGAGGACTAATGGTGGATAAAGTATGCGAGCCAGTTATGGCATCAGTATCTAAGGGTGGCCTGTTAACAATCCTGTTTGGTACAGGGAAAGGATCTGGAGCTGCAATGATGATGCTCATTCTTGGAATTACCGGAACAGTAATTTGCCTTGTGTTTGGACAAATACTTAAGCAGTATTCATACAAAGATACTGATGAAAGTTAAACTGGTTGATACATATTATAAAAAAAGTGAGGAGTTTTATTTTGGATTATACGAATTATTCAAGGGAACAGCTACTGAAACGTATTAATGATCTTGAGATGCTAACTCAGGAGCTACTTAATGAAAAAGAACAGGAAACAAGACTAGAGTATGCTTGGACAGGTAATCTTGGACATTGGTATTGGAATGTTAAAACAAATGAGGTGACATTTAATCCACTCAAAGTAATAACACTTGGTTATGATAAAAATGAGATACCAGAACACGTTTCTTATCAATTTTTTACAGATAAGCTACATCCAGAGGATTATCAAAAACTATGGACGCAATGTATGACCACTTGTATGGAAAAAAGGATGTATACGAGGTAGAATACCGTATAAAAACTAAAGATGGAAATTACAAATGGTATTATGACCGCGGGAAAATTACTCAATATGATGAAAACGGCAAACCTTCATTCATTGCAGGGATTGTTTTTGACATCACTGAAAAGAGAGAAATACAGGTTGAATTGGAGTGTAAAAACAAGATTCTTTCTGAAATGTCATCAATCGATGGGCTCACAAAGATTGGAAATCACAGGACATTAATAGAACACCTTAAAGTAGGGGTAGAAGAAGCGAAACAGTATAACAATCCTTTATCTATTGCAATCTTTGATATTGATAATTTTAAGAAAGTCAATGACAGCAAGGGACACGTTTATGGAGATCAGGTGCTCGTTGATGTTGCATCTATTATAAAAAATAATATTAGAGCAACTGATTTTGTGGGAAGATATGGTGGTGAAGAATTTATGGCTATTTTTTTAAACACTACCTTGTCTGTTGCAAGTAAAATATCTGAGCAGATCAGAAAAGCTATTGAGGATTATAGTTTTGTTGACGGATTAAGAATAACCACTAGTGGAGGAGTCGGTCAATACAATAATGAACCAATCACTGAGTTTATAGATTTAGTGGATAAAAACCTTTATAAAGCTAAAAGAAACGGTAAAAATCAGATAGTATAATATATGAAGCGCCACATGGAGATCTATGCGGCGTTTGTTGCATAGATAGTGGGAGTTTTTTCACAGGGCACTTACTTAACAGAAGACTTAAAATATGAGGTTGAATTAATATGGATAAAAATATACAGATTACAAAGTTAAAAGAAACAATTCAAACAGCTTCACAACTACTAAAGTGTAGAAAATGTGCATGTATGAAAGAATCTTTAGAAACTATAAAAAATCAACTTTCAAAGAATGGAAGTAATGATTTTTTTGACTTACAAAATTTAGTAAAAGAATCTATTAGATTGATGGAGCCTTCAGAATACACCTGAATCGGTTGTAAAAACTGCTGGTCAGCAAATATTATAAATGAATTTGATAAGGCATTTTCAAATCTAAATAGCATTCATTCTATTGAAAAAAATAAAATAGATAACAATAAATTAGGTTTACTTCCAGCTGTTGGAGAGTACAACGTATTATCATTGGAAAATGATCATCCTGTAGCTGTATCAACATTGGCAAGCATAGAGCTGGCTGAAAAGTTATCAAAAGCAAAACCTAAAGGCTTAGGTATTGTAGGAAAAACAGAAACTGAAAATATAGGTATTGAAAAAATAATTATGAATACATTGGCTTCTGCTTCAATTAGATACTTAATCATATGTGGGAAAGACTCAGAAGGTCATTATAGTGGAAACACGCTTGTTTCTCTAGTTGATAATGGTGTTGATAACAATATGAGGGTTATTGGCTCGAATGGTAAGAAGCCAATACTATCAAATATATCAAAAGAAGAAATTATAGCTTTTAGAAATCAAATAGAAATCATTGATATGATTGGATGCGAAGACTTAGAATTGATTTTTAAAAAAATTCAAGAGCTTAGTGAACAATCTGATAAATGTAGCTATAAAGAAAATTGTAATGAAGCTATAAAAAAGCCAATAGTTCCAAAGATTGAAATAGTAAATGCACAAGAAAAAGACCCTAATAAAGTAAAATTAGATAAGTCAGGATACTTTGTAATTGTGCCTAAAGCTGATATCAACACAATTATAGTTGAACATTATGATAATATCAATAATTTATTGCGTATCATTAAAGGTGAGAATGCAAGAAGTATTTATTGGACTATAATAGAAAATGAATGGGTGACAGAAATAAGCCATGCTGCATACTTAGGTAAAGAACTCACACAAGCTGAAATGTCTATGCGTCTTGGATTTAAATATGTTCAGGATAAGGCATAATTTAATATTATTGACAATATAAGCTTATGCTATGAATCATTATTGTTTATATAAAAATTAGAATTGCATATTATTAGTTTTTTAAGAAATAAATATATTACTTAATATTATTTTAAAATAAAGATGGAGGATTGAAAAAATGGATAATTTTAATTATCATATTCCAACCGATGTATATTTCGGTAAAGGACAGATTGAACAGCTAGGCAATAGAATTTCTAAAATTGCTAAAAAAGTACTTCTTGTTTATGGTGGAGGTAGTATTAAAAAAATAGGATTATACAATGAAGTCATGCAGCAGCTTAATCAAGCAGGAGTAACAGTATTTGAACTTGCTGGTGTTGAACCTAACCCTCGTATTCAGACTGTAAGAAAAGGTGTTGAAATCTGTAAGAAGGAAAGCATTGATGCAGTTCTTGCAGTTGGTGGTGGTAGTACGATAGACTGTGCAAAGATAGTTTCAGCGGGTACTTGCTATGATGGTGATGCATGGGATCTTGTGTTAGATAGTAAAAAGATTATAAAAGCACTTCCAATTGTCTCTGTTCTAACACTTGCAGCAACAGGCTCTGAAATGGATGGCTTTGCAGTTATATCCGACATGGATAAGAATGAAAAATGGGGCACTGGTAGTGATATAACAAAGCCCGTTTTCTCTATTATGGATCCACAATACACATATAGTGTATCTAAATATCAAACTGCTGCTGGATCTTCTGATATTATTAGCCATACCTTTGAAAACTATTTTAATAACACGAATGAAGCTTACCTTCAAGCACGTCTTGCAGAAGGTATCCTAAAAACTGTTATAAAATACGCACCTGTTGCAATAGATCATCCTGAAGATTATGAAGCACGTGCAAATTTGATGTGGGCTTCTAGCTTAGCAATCAACGGTCTGATTAGTTATGGTGAAAATACAGCATGGACAGTTCATCCTATGGAGCATGAGCTCAGTGCATTTTATGATATTACTCATGGTGCAGGTCTTGCTCTTTTGACACCATACTGGATGGAATATATCCTATGCGAAAAAACTGTAGATAAGTTTGTTGAATATGGTGTAAATGTTTGGGGAATTGATTCATCTAAAGCACCTATGAAAATAGCAAAGGAATCAATAGATAAGACACGAGAATTCTTCATATCAATAGGAATGCCAAGTCGTTTAAGAGATATAAACATTGATGAAACTCATTTTGATATAATGTCTGAAAAAGCAGCAGATGGTGGACTTAAGTATGCATATGTTCCACTTACTAAAGAAGATGTAAAAAACATATTCAAAATGGCATTGTAATAATCTAGCACTCGGTAAGAGTGCTTTTTTAATATAAAATTTTATAATATGACTCGCTTATGTCATATTTATTTGATATAATAAGAATCAAAGGAGCAGCTGAATTGCTGTATGGTGATTTATAATGCAAGTAAACCGCTTATTTGAGATTATTTATGTATTGCTTAATAAAAAAGTTGTAACAGCTAAAGAACTTGCAGAGCGTTTTGGAGTTTCGCAACGTACAATTTATCGAGATGTGGATGTTCTTTCACTCGCTGGAATTCCAGTTTATACGGAAAAAGGCAAGGGTGGAGGTATAAGTCTACTACCCGAATTTATACTAAACAAATCTCTTTTGAATGAAGCTGAGCAGGATGTAATATTATCTTCATTACAAGGATTATCGGCAGTGAAAACTGCAGATACAGAGGGCGTTCTTAAAAAACTTTCCACTATATTTAATAAAAGTACAATAAACTGGATAGAAGTTGATTTTAGTGGATGGAGCTATCAAGATGGTGATAAGTTTAATAATTTTAAAACTGCTATTTTGGAGCAGTATATAGTTGAATTTGATTATTATAGTAGTTTTGGTGAAAAAACTACTCGTCGTATAGAACCAATACAGCTTTATTTCAAGTCTCGTGCTTGGTATGTCAAAGGTTTTTGTTTATGTAGACAGGATGTGAGACTATTTAAATTGTCTAGGGTGAAAAATATAAAGCTCACTAATGAGTATTTTAAAAAGAGAGATTTAATTTATAGTATTAAAAATAATTCTGTTAGACAAGAAAGACAAGATATTACTTTAAAATTGAAAATTTCACCAGAGATGGCATTTAGGGTAATGGATGAATTTGATGAATGTGATGTAGAGATACAATCGGATGGAAGTTTTATTGTGACTGTAACATGGCCAGAGGATGATTGGGTATATGGAACAATTCTTTCTTATGGTGAATATGTTGAAATTTTAGAACCAAAGCATGTTAGGGAGATTATTAAAAATAAATTATTGGCAACTGTAAAAAAATATTTATAATATGACATACAGCTGTCAAATTAGATGATTTATAATCATCATAGATTAATTAGCATAGCTTTTGCTATGACTTTATAATGCTAGGAGTTATATTATGATTGAAATACCTGAGATGTATGTATTATCAGAACAAATTAATAAAACATTAGTTGGTAAAACCATAAAGAGCGTTATAGCAAATGCGCATCCTCATACATTTGCATGGTTTTCTGGTAATCCAAATACATATAATGAAAAACTATCTGGTAAAAAAATAATTTCATCTAATCCTGGTACAGGTTATACCTGTGGTGGAAATGTTGAAATTATATGTGATGATATGTTGATGGTTATAAACACACCTATAAAGTATCATGCAGTCGGTGAAAAATTACCAGCTAAGCACCAGCTTTTAATTGAGTTTGAGGATGGCTCTCACATGAGCTGTACAGTACAAATGTGGGGTGCAATGTTTTGTTTTCATGTAAACGAGGATGGCTTACCGGATAATTATGTATGTAAGAAATGTCCTGATCCATTAACTGATGCATTTGATGAAGCTTATTTTGATACATTATGGAAGAGCACAAAACAATCTATGAACGTTAAGGCTTTTCTTGCTACTGAGCAAAGAATACCAGGATTTGGAAATGGTGTTTTACAGGATGTTTTATGGAATGCTAATACACATCCAAAGCGTAAGCTGCAAACATTAGACGATAATGAAAAGGAAAAGCTATATCGCAGTATAAAATCTATATTATTAACAATGAAAGAACATGGTGGTCGTGATACAGAACGTGATTTGTTTGGTAATAAAGGTGGTTATAAAACAGTCCTCTCTGCTAACACAGTAAAGTATTCGTGCCCAGCTTGTGGTAACGATATAATTCGTGAAGCTTATTTAGGTGGGAACATATACTACTGCCCAGTTTGTCAACCAATGAAAGGAGAACATTAATATGACTAATAATGAATTATTGAAATTAAATAAAGACTTACTAATATGTAAATCTTGTGACATACCTATGACTAAAGAGGAGGATTTAGGCACAGAAAAAGACGGTAGCCTTAATCGTAATTATTGTCATCATTGTTATGAAAATAGTGAACTACATAAAGATATAACAATAAACAATCTAATTGCTGATGTTCAAAAGTTATATAATATTGAAGAGGAACATCCAAGCTTAATTAGCACTCCACTACTTAAATATATAGAAGAATGGCTTGTATTTGATAAGTTTAAAAAGAAAGAATCAATTCCGACTTTATATTCTGAACTAATTGATGGTCAGGATTGCGATTATACAGGAACAAAGTGGGAAAAATTTTGGCTTGATGATGGTAGGGTTTGCCATTGTGAAGCTTGTGTTGCTGCTCGTAAGTGTATTTCAGATGTTAAACTAATGAGGTGAGCCATGAACGTTAAGAACTATTTATCAGATATAGCTTTGAAAAATGGATTAGATACAAAAGCTCTGCAATTTCCTGACTGTAATCTTGATTCTAATAAAATTGAGGTTATAATGATTAGTGAAGTTCCATCACAAAATCCAGATGATGGATTTTATAGCAAAGCAAATGATCCAGATTATATGAAAACAACTCGTAGTTTATTTGCTGAAGCTGGAGTACCAATTGAAAATATTGATGACATTTTAAATAGAGGTATTTATATAACAACTGCTGTAAAATCACCGAAAACTAGCTATACAGTAGATACTGCTGTAATTAAAGAACATTTACCACTTCTTGAAGCAGAACTAATGTTGTTTCCTAACCTTAAAGTAATTATGTTGATGGGAGATGTAGCGAAAAAGTCAGTCAATATGATAGTAAAATCTAAAACAAAGAAAAATGTTATACCTTCAGAATCAACTTATAAAATACGCCAAAATGAATTTTATTGGGGTTCTATCCGTGTTTTCCCTTCTTACATCATGACTGGTGGAAATATTTTAATTGAGAAATCGAAATATAGTATGATTACAGACGATATTAGAAAGATGATGGAGATTATCTTATAATACTAATTATCATCTAGTTCTAATAGCTTCTCAATTAAAAAACCATCTATTGATAATAGAAATTTTATTTATAGATAGTTTTTTATTTTCCTAGAAGTTAATCACCTCATCATTCGGAGTACATAAAATATATAAAGACTAGAAATGGAGGTGCTTTATTGGAATTTTTTAATGACAATAGAAGAGGAGAGTGGGATTATCCCATGAGATCATATACACAGGATCGTGGGCCTTTTCCTTATGTAACAAATATAGAGTTGGAAACTTTACAGAATATGAACTTTCGTACAGCTTTATGGACTGGATCTCATTTACAGTTAACTCTGATGTGTATTCCTGTACATGGAGAAATAGGGATGGAGATACATCCGACTACAGATCAATTTTTGCATATTGTGCAGGGAGATGGTGTTGCTATGATGGGGAAACAAAAAGATCAAATGGATTTCCAGCAATGTGTATCAGAGGGTGATGCTATTTTTGTCCCTGCAGGCACATGGCATAATGTCGTTAACACAGGCTGGTGCCCACTAAAACTATATTCTATTTATGCACCACCTATTCATCCGCATGGTGCTGTACAAAGGACCAAAGCAGAAACAGATATAATGAAGGAATAAAGCTGAAAGAATTAACTAGAGCCGCATGGAAACTCATGCGGTATTTCTTTAATTTACAGTAATTAGGTAGAGGTTTAAGAAAAAGTAAGGATAAAAAAGAGCTTAAGGTGTTAGATTTTATTGGAAACTATAAAAAAGCAAATATTATACCTTTTTTACTTAGTGGTAAGTCTTATTCTAAATCTGAATTATTAAATAAGCAAGTATTAGATTTTGATTATCCTAAAGACTGTCATATTGATTTATACAATAGCTTTAAATCCTTCTATAGTAAAGCATCAAATGCTGTTGATATGATGAAAGATAAATCAACTAGTAGCTATATAAAATGGAGTGTAAAGGAATATGTTTCATTAGCAAGAAGGAATCCTGTTCATTATTTAATTAAAACACATTCTGAGTTCTTTTATATTAATAGCGATGATAATATATGTATTAATGATTTTATGAAAGAATATATTGATAATAGAGTATTTAAAGAGCATTTTAAAGATGCTATAGAATTTAGAGTTAAGCAATATTATAAAAATAGATTTGAGAATAAGAAAAAGGAAAAGGAAAATGATAGAATATGATAAATTAGTAAGGGACAAAATTCCTGAAGTAATAAGTAAGACAGGTAAAAAGTATGAAATAACTAAAGTAAGTAATGATGAGATTAAGCAATATTTAGAAACAAAGCTACATGAAGAAGTATCTGAGTACATAGAGGCTAAAAACTTAGAGGAGCTAGCAGATATAATGGAAGTAATATATGGATTAGCAAATAGTTTAGGCTATACTGAAAAGGATTTAAATGAATGCAGAGAAAAAAAGTATGAAGAACGTGGTGGCTTTAAAGAGGGGATTATATTAAAAAAAGTATGGGAGTAAAACCTATTATGAATGAAAATGATATAAAAAAGCAATTGATTGCTAGCTATGATTATAGTGTTACAGCAACTGTTAGGAATAGTATCAAAAAGTGGAAACAGTACGAAATAGATAAGTTTATAATATGTTTTAAAAATATAAATAATAAAAAACTGTTAGATTTAGGTGCAGGTACTGGAATGTTTGGACAAGCCTTTAAGATATTCAAAATGATTTTGTAATAATACTATAACGAAAAGCCATCACAAATTATGATTATGATGTGGCCCCCAAAAGTTAGACCTAAAAATCTAACGATTGGGAGGTCTGTACAGTCTGTGATGGCTTTTATAATTCAATTTAGTTACTTTCACATATTACTTGATTATCTGTATAATACTGTGCTTGAGCATTCCAAAGTTCGAAATATTTACCTTTTATATCTGCAACGAGTTCATTGTGTGTTCCCATTTGAAGTAACAATCCCTTATCAAACACTGCAATTTCATCACAGAATTTACAAGATGAGAGGCGGTGGCTGATATAGATTGCTGTTTTATCTCCTGCAATTTCATTAAATTTAGAATATATTTCTGCTTCTGCAATAGGGTCGAGAGCAGCTGTTGGCTCATCAAGAATGATGAAAGGTGCATCCTTATAAATAGCACGAGCTATAGCAATCTTCTGCGCTTCACCACCTGATAGATTAACACCATTATCGCTATAATCCTTATAGAGATAAGTATCAATTCCATCCTTCATATTAGAAAGTCGTTCAGTAAATCCAGCTTTCTCTAAACATTCTAAGGCTAGTTTTTCATCATATTTAGCTTTTGATTCTACATTCTCACCAAGAGTTAATGCAAATAGCTTAAAGTCTTGGAAAACAACTGAGAAAATCATCATATAGTCAAGATAATTATATTTACGGATGTCAATACCATTTAATAATATTTCACCTTCACTTGGATCATATAATCTGCAAAGAAGCTTAATAAATGTTGTTTTTCCACTTCCATTCATACCAACAACTGCAAGACGTTGTCCTATTTTGAACTTTATATTTACTTTCAAAAGTGCATATGCTTCAGCACCAGGATATTTAAATGATACATTTTTAAATTCGACCTCATAATCAAGGTCTTGTTTTTTATTAATAGATAAGCTACCTTGATACATTTTATTTGGGATATCAATCAATTTAAAGACTTGGGCAAGAAATGCAGCATTGTTTTTCATGTCCCCAACAGTGGAAATAAAGCTTGATACTCCACCCGAAACCTTTGTAATTGATGTAATGTACTGCGTTACCAATCCAATTCCAAATGCTCCTGCATAGGCCTTTAGGCATACAAACATAAATACAAGTCCTGTAAAAATTACTGATACTGCAGCAGATGCAGCTTTTAAAAGCCCCATTGGTCCTTTTGCATATTTTGCAAATATTCCTTTAGAACAGAAGGTGTCTTCTTTATTTCTATTATATTTGTCACAGAGCAAGTCTTGCCTATATATTCTTACATCAGTAGCAAGCTCTCTTGAGTATCCGAGCCAACCAAAATGACCAAATAGTCTGTTCCCAAGATTGTGTTTGTTAATGTTCTTCGCCCAATAGCTACCTGCTTTATTAGAAAGAAATGGAGCGATAAATGTAATAGCAAACATAATAAATATAAGTAAAAAGACAAACAATGGATTGTTGAGAATAGCATATTTACTTGAATTATCAGGAACCTTGCTTGTAAATAAGGATATTGTAAGGCTTATACCACCTAGTACTGTAAATAGTGATGAAAATAAAGCTTCGTAATTTGCTATAACACGATACAATCCCCATCCACCACCATTTTGATTTTGGCGGATTTGTGATATAAGCTCATGAGTTTTAGTATCATCAATATCTACAAAGTCAATATCAAATAGTTTCCTTGAAAATATTTGTTCACATTTAAAATACATTCCAGCGCCTTGAGAGTTCTTCCATTTGGTTAGAAATGAAGAAACTAATGCAATAAATGCAGAGGAAAGCAATGTTATAAGTACGAGTTCTTTTAATGCTTGAGGATTTTTATTTCCAGCAAGCTCCTCAATAATGAGTGCAGAAAGATATATTACAACATATGGTGTAAGTGTGCTCCATATAACAGATACAAGACGTGATATAATCATTTGTGGAAATGACTTGTATAGTAGGGATAAAGCACGATTATTAAGTTTGATGGCATTTTTCCAAGTAATTTTGTCTTTATTCTTCAATATACTCTCCTCCTTTTTGATAATATTTACTTTGAACTGTATACAGCTTTGCGTATTTTCCATCTAATTTCATTAGGCTATCATGAGTACCTTCTTCGCTTATCTCTGCATTATCTATAAGAATAATTCGGTCGCAGAAGCGAGTAGATGCCAAGCGGTGAGAAATATATATTGATGATTTATTTTTAGTCATTTCATTATATTTTTGGTACATATCTGATTCTGCTATAGGGTCAAGTGCTGCAGTAGGCTCATCAAGTATAATAAAGGGAGCATCCTTGTAAAGCGCACGAGCAAGCATAAGTCTTTGAGTTTCGCCACCTGATAACATTGCAGCATCCTCATAAACCTCTCTATTTAAAAAGGTATCAAATTGTTTTGGTAAAGATATGATTTTTTCTGTAAGACTCGCTTCATCAATACACTCTTTAACTCGTTTAATATCGATATTAACTTCTGTTTGTGCAACATTTGCTGCTACTGTTGCAGCAAGCAAGGAAAAACTTTGAAATACTGCAGAAAACATCTTGTAATAATCCTGCCTGTTGTATTCTCTGATATCATTATTATTTAGTAGAACTCGTCCCTCTGTTGGATCTAAAAATCCACATATAAGCTTAATAAGTGTGGTTTTACCTGCACCATTTAGTCCTACTACAGCAAGCTTTTCACCAGGATGTAATGTTAAATTTATATTTGATAATGTGTATTTATCAGTGCCAGGGTAACGAAAGCTTACATTTTCAAGACGAATTTCATACTTCTTTTCTGCATCGCTAATAAGATCAGCACCATCTTCAAATTTAAATGGTTCGGGATATTCTAAGCATTCACGTACTGTAGATAAATCAAGACTTTGCTTGTGTAATGTATTTAAATTTTCAAGTACTCCATTAACCCAAGTAGTAAAGCCTTGAACTGCAGTAAAGAACAGTAAAAACTCAGCAACTCCAAGTTTATTATCGAGTACAAGATAAATCAAATATGCATAAGCAATACCATTTCTTAAAAAAGCAAATACAAGCTCAAGAAGCCTTGACCAAATATATACACCTTCTGCTTTCTTATGGAAAGCAACATAAGCGCTCATTGCTTTTTCACCAATTTCTTCAAGCCAAGGGCGAAGTCCGAAAATGCGGATATCCTTTGCTGCACTAAAGTCACGAGAACGATTATTTATATACGATACTCTTTTGATATGTTCAGCTTCTTCTTCACGATGACGATAACCATATCCGCTAAGATAGTTGTTGACAAAATATCCAATAAGAGTTGTTGCAAGAATTACAATTAATAACAATGGTTTTACAGATACCAACAATATTGAGTATATTAAAAAGCCAAGTACATTTTCAATAAGCAGAGTCAAAGTCATCCAAATAGCTTCAGTTGCTTCACTGTTGCTTGACACAGATTCACTTGATTTATTGCTTAGCTTAACAAATTTTTCATCGTCAATATTTGGGTATGATGTTGTAGCTGCCTTTTTATTTAATAAGGCAATGAGCTCTGCTCTAACTGTTATTCTACCAAAAAAAGAGTTTTCAGTAACATAAGCAAAAGCTGCTGATACAAACATCATACCTACAACGAATGCAAGAATTGTAAAGATTAGTTCAGTTTCCGCTACTCTTCTTTCAATTGCTGAGAGTATTGTTGGTGTTATGTATAGATTTATTATATTATTTGTAACACTTAACAAAGCTGTAATAAGGCAAAAGAATAATACCTTTTTCTCCTTTGCTTGCCATGCTAGCTTTATCATAAAGGCTGAATTTTGCCACATGTTATATTTGGGTTTATTATATTTTTTCTTTTTTAATATTGTTTTCTCTTCAACCATAAAAACCTCACCTTCTCATTTGCATATATTGAATTTTAAACAATTTGATAATATTATACAATTATTTCCAAGTATAGTCAACAAATATAAAAATAAAGCTTTATTTTACAAGATAGAATTTAATTTACAATTAACTAAGTTTAAGTTTTTTACTCATAGAAATTGTTTGTAAAAATTATACTTATTGTGATATAATATATAGGTTAAATTTGAACTAAAAAATAGCTTATCATAATTATGAATAGCTAATATGAAAGGAACATTTTAGCATGAATAACATATATCGTGCCGGTATTGATATCGGCTCTACAACTGTTAAATTGGTCTTATTAGATAAAAATAATAAAATAGTATATGGACAATACAAACGTCATCAAGCACAAACACAGGAAATACTTGCTGAGCTTCTTGCAGAAGCTAATAAAAAGCTTGGAGATTGTACTTTGGAGCTGCATATTACTGGATCTGGTGCAATCAACCTTGCAAAGGCTCTTAATATACCTTTTATACAAGAGGTTGTAGCTGTTGGCGCTGCATTAAAATTCGAAGCACCTCATACTGATGTTGCAATTGAGCTAGGTGGTGAGGATGCAAAGATTATATATTTAACTGGCAGCTTAGAGGAACGCATGAACGGAGTTTGTGCGGGAGGAACCGGCTCTTTTATAGACCAGATGGCATCTCTGCTTCAAACTGATGCAGAGGGTTTAAATCTTGCTGCAGCAGATTATAGGGAAATCTATCCTATTGCAGCTCGTTGTGGTGTTTTTGCAAAGACTGATATTCAACCTTTAATTAATGAAGGGGCAACTAAAGCAGATCTTGCAGCTTCAATTTTTCAAGCAGTTGTAAATCAGACTATTTCAGGTCTTGCTTGCGGTAAACCAATCAGGGGCTGTGTAGCATTTTTAGGTGGTCCATTGCACTTTATGCCAGAACTGAAAAAATCTTTCATACGTACTTTAAAATTAACTAAGGAAAATATAGTAGATCCTGAAAATTCTCATCTTTTTGCTGCAATGGGAGCAGCAATGCAAGAGGATGGAAATTGTGTAGATATAGTAGAGTTTACTAATCGCTTAAAACAAGGTGTTCAAGCGACTTTTGAAATGCCAAGACTTCCAGCTTTGTTTGAAAGCAAGCAAGAATATGAGACTTTCAAGAAAAAACATAGCTTAGCTACAGTTCCTAAAGGTGATTTAGCTTCTTATAATGGTGATTGCTTTTTAGGGATTGATGCTGGTTCCACAACAACCAAAGTAGCATTGATAGGTGAGGATGGACAACTATTGTATTCTTTTTATGCAGGAAATGAAGGTAATCCTATTAAGACTGCAAAAAGAGCAATGGCTGAATTGCAATTAAATTTACCCCAAAATGCGAAAATTGTCAGAAGTTGTTCTACTGGTTATGGAGAAGCTTTGCTAAAGTCTGCTTTTTCTCTTGATGATGGAGAAGTTGAAACTATTGCTCACTGTACCGCAGCATCTTTCTTTAATAATAAGGTAGATTGCGTGCTTGATATTGGTGGACAAGATATGAAGTGTATCCGCTTAAAGAATGGTGTTGTTGATAGTATTATGTTAAATGAAGCCTGTTCTTCAGGTTGTGGCTCGTTTATAGAAAACTTCGCAGCATCCTTAGGATATACTGCTGAGAATTTTGCAGTAGAAGCCTTATTTGCAACTAATCCAGTAGATCTTGGTACTCGTTGTACCGTTTTTATGAATTCAAATGTTAAGCAAGCACAAAAGGAAGGAGCAAATATTTCAGACATCTCTTCTGGACTTGCTTATTCTGTTATAAAGAATGCACTTTATAAAGTTATAAAGCTAGCAGATGCAAGGGAGCTTGGAAAGCATATAGTAGCTCAGGGTGGAACTTTTCACAATGAAGCAGTACTACGCGCCTTTGAAAAAATTGCTGGTGTTGAAGTAGTATGTCCAGATATTGCTGGAATCATGGGTGCCTTTGGAGCTGCTTTAATTGCAAGAAAAAATTATACAAGTCAGCCTAGCACAATGTTGTCTTTTCAAAAAATTGCAGAGCTTATACATAAAACTGCAACTAGGCGCTGCGGTGGCTGTAATAATAACTGCATGTTGACAATAAATACATTCTCCTCAGGAAAATCACATATCACAGGAAATAGATGTGAGAAGGGACTTGGAGGAAATCATACAGATAATAAAGCTCCAAACATGTTTGCATATAAGCAAAAGCGTATATTCGGATATGAGTCTCTAGATGAGGATCAAGCAGCTAGAGGTGTTATTGGAATTCCAAGAGTATTGAATATGTATGAGAACTATCCATTTTGGGCTGCTTTCTTTAAATATTTAGGTTTCAGGGTGGTATTATCTCCATTTTCAAGCCGTAAAATATATGAAATGGGTATGGAAACAATTCCATCAGAATCGGAGTGTTATCCTGCCAAACTTGCTCATGGACATGTAGAATGGTTGATTAATCAAGGCGTTAAAACTATTTTTCATCCATGTGTATTCTATGAACACAAGGAGACAGAAAACGCACAAAATCAATTCAACTGTCCTATAGTTGTGTCATATGCAGAAAATTTAAAGAACAATGTTGAAGCAATAACTGAGGGAAATATACGTTACCTTAGACCTTTTATAGCTTTAACAGATGTGAAAACAGCAGCAAAGCGCTTAACCTTATTATGTAAGGAAGAATGGGATATTCCTGAGTTGCAGGTAAAGGATGCGGTTTATGCTGCATGGGAAGAACAGTTAAAGGCTAAAGCAGATATTGTTGCTGAAGGAAAAAGACTACTTTTAGATATGGAGCAAAAGGGTGCTAAAGGAATTGTCTTAGCTGGTAGACCTTATCATATAGATCCAGAAATAAACCATGGTATACCTGAACTAATTGCATCCTATGGCTTATATGTTTTTAGCGAGGACAGCTTGCCTCTTAATAAGCAAACAGATCGAAAACTTCGTGTTGTTGATCAATGGGTATATCATTCAAGACTTTATTCAGCAGCAGAGTTTATAGGTGATAGAAATGATTTAGAGCTGATACAATTAACTTCCTTCGGTTGTGGATTGGATGCAGTAACAAGCGATCAAGTAAGTGAAATATTAGAAAATAGCAATAAACTTTATACCTTGCTCAAAATTGATGAGGTAAATAACCTTGGAGCTGTTCGTATAAGAATTCGTAGCTTGATTTCTGCTATGAACATGCGAAGTAATGAAGGAATTGTTGTTAATCCAAAATCAATAGATTATCAAAGGAAAGAATTTAGCGAAGGCATGAGGAGTGCAGGATATACAATTTTAGCGCCTCAAATGAGCCCTATACACTTTGATATTTTAGAACCAGTTTTTCATAAGTATGGATATAATGTAGTGATTTTAGATAATGACAATAGAGGTGCAATAGATACAGGCTTAAAATATGTCAATAATGATGCTTGTTTCCCATCTATTACAGTAGTAGGGCAGATTATGCAGGCTGTATTATCAGGTAAATACGATACAGATCGCTTGGCAATCATGATGACACAAACAGGTGGATGCTGTAGAGCTAGTAATTATGTGGCTTTCATTCGTAGAGCATTGGAAAAGGTAGGATTACAGCATATTCCTGTAATATCCTTAAATGCAAATGGCATGGAGAAAAATTCAGGTTTTAAATTATCAATAAAGCTTGTAAGAGAAGCTTTGCATGCTCTTGTATATGGGGACTTGTTTATGCGTTGCTTGTATAGAGTTCGTCCTTATGAGAAAACACCTGGATCTGCAAATGAACTGCATAAGAAGTGGAAAGATATTTGTATAGATTCTCTTATAAATCCAAAAACAAAGTATCGATATTCTGCTGTATGTAAAGGAATTGTAGAAGCCTTTGATGCTTTCCCTATAGATGAAACACTTAAAAAACCTAGAGTTGGTGTTGTAGGAGAGATTCTAGTTAAATATATGCCTCTTGCTAATAATCACTTGGTAGAGCTTTTAGAAAAAGAAGGTGCTGAGGCTGTGGTACCTGATTTGATGGATTTCTTCAATTATAGTTTTTATGGTTCGCAATACAAGTATCAGTTCTTAGGCGCAAAAAAGAGTGCCGATATTATATCAAAATTGGCAATTAGTCTGATACATTATATTCGTAGGCCTGCAATTAAAGCTCTAGAAAATAGTAAGCGCTTTGAAGCACCTGTGCCTATTGGAGAAGTAGCAGAGATGACAAAACCAGTTTTATCACTTGGTAATCAATATGGCGAAGGTTGGTTTTTAGCAGGAGAAATGATTGAATTATTAACACATGGCACACCTAATATAGTATGTATTCAACCATTTGCTTGTTTACCTAACCATGTAGTTGGTAAGGGAGTTATAAAGGTATTGCGTGCAATACATCCTTTAGCTAATATTGCTGCAGTGGATTATGATCCTGGTGCAAGTGAAGTTAATCAGCTTAATCGTATTAAGCTTATGCTTTCAACAGCAAGGCAGAATATGAATGAAGCTCATTTGAAGCTTCATAAAAAGACAAGTGAAGTTAAAAAATTTGTAGAAGTTGATGATGTTGATGAAACTGATAGTGTTGTTGCAGATAATTAAATTAATATAATAGAACTCATGTTATAGAGTGCTCAAAAGTTTAATTTTAAATTTTTGAGCACTTTATTATTTTTATGCAAATAAAATAAATATAGATTGACATTCATCTATATATTACATATAATATTATGCATAGATGAACATCAATGTGAGGTGAAATACATGGATAAAAAAATTTATTCTCAAAATATTAAATATTTTAAAGCTCTATCAGATGAGAACAGACTTATGATAATAGATCTTTTGTCTTGTGGAGAGCTTTGTGCTTGTGAAATTTTAGAAAAGTTTAAGTTTACGCAACCAACATTATCTCATCATATGAAAATACTTTGTAGCTGTGGTCTTGTAAATGCTAGAAAAGATGGAAAATGGATTCATTATTCTTTGAACTTAGATAAGATTGAAAAATTTAAAAAGTTTTTTAATTCTATCACTTCAAGTAAAGATGAATGCATTTGCAAATAATATAAATTTTTATTTATTACATAGATGCTTGTCTATATATATTATTAAGGAGGTTTATTTTGGAAAGCAATAAAAAACTAAAGGGTATTAGCTTTTTTGAAAAATACCTAACAATTTGGGTATTACTATGTATGATAACCGGAATCCTAATTGGTAAATATCTACCAAGTATTCCTAACTTTTTAAGTCGATTTAAGTATGCTCAAATATCTATTCCAATAGCAATACTAATATGGATAATGATTTATCCAATGATGATGAAGGTTGATTTTCAATCTATAAAAAATGTTGGAAAAAATCCACAAGGACTGATTATATCAACTGGAACTAGCTGGCTTATTAAGCCATTTCTAATGTTCGGACTGGCTACATTATTTTTTCATTTTGTATTTAAAAGTTTTATACCAACTGAGCTTGCAAAGGATTATGTTGCAGGAGCAGTTTTACTAGGTGCAGCGCCTTGCACTGCAATGGTATTTGTTTGGAGTAACTTAACAAATGGTGATCCTGCTCATACTCTTGTGCAGGTTGCAGTTAATGACTTAATAATACTTGTTGCATTTGTACCAATAGTATCGTTTTTATTAGGTGTAACAAATATATTTGTACCATGGGATACATTAATTATTTCTATTGTTCTATTTGTTGTTATTCCGCTTGTTGGTGGATTTATTACTCGTCGTTTTATGATAAAGAAAAAGGGAGAAGAATATTTTAATCAAAAATTTATACCTAAGTTTAATAATATTACTACTATAGGTCTTTTATTGACATTAATAATTATTTTCTCTTTCCAAGGAGATGCTATACTTGAAAATCCATTACATGTACTTTTAATAGCTGTTCCATTGATATTACAGAATGTTATAACTGCAGCTTTTGCATATTGGATGTGTAAAATTACAAAGCAACCACATAATGTTGCTGCTCCAGCTGCACTTATTGGTGCTTCAGACTTTTTTGAGCTTTCAGTAGCAGTTGCAATAGCACTTTTTGGACCAACATCTCCAGTTGTTCTTGTAACTACTGTTGGAGTTCTTACAGAAGTTCCTGTTATGCTTTTAATGGTTAAATTTGTAAACAAAACTAAGCATTGGTTTGATAAATAAACATAAGATATGAAAGAGAGGTTATTTCAATGCAAGTATTAAAATTTATTTGGGATTTTTTCCAGAACCAGATTCTCGGGATGAAATGGTTAAACGAGTTAATAGGTAATGGAATATTGGCTTTAGGGCTAGATATTAGCAATCGCTGGGTTGCTAGTGCACAGTTTTTTATTTATGATGTTATAAAGATTGTATTCCTTTTATGCTTTTTAATCTTTATTATCAGTTATGTTCAAAGCTACTTTCCTCCAGAAAGGAGTAAAAAGATTTTAGGACGATTCCATGGAATTGGTGCAAATACTGTCGCTGCATTGCTTGGTACAGTAACACCATTTTGTTCCTGTTCGTCTATACCATTATTTATAGGCTTTACTTCTGCAGGATTACCGCTTGGAGTCACATTTTCATTCCTAATATCCTCACCTATGGTCGATCTTGGTTCTCTAGTACTGCTTATGAGCATCTTTGGTGCTAAAGTTGCTATTTTATATGTTATATTCGGTTTAGTTATTGCTATAGTTGGTGGTACAGTAATTGAGAGGATGCATATGGAAAAGCATGTTGAAAGCTTTATTTTATCAGCTGGAAATGTAGATATAGAATCCCCAGACCTTACAAGAAAAGACCGTTTGACTTATGCAAAGGATCAAACTTTTACAACCTTTAAAAAGGTTTTACCATACATCTTGATTGGTGTTGGAATAGGTGCAGTTATTCATAACTGGATACCTGAGGAGTGGGTAGTGTCCTTGCTTGGAAGCAACAATCCATTTGGTGTAATTTTAGCGACTGTAATAGGTGTACCGATGTATGCCGATATCTTTGGAACTATTCCAATTGCAGAAGCCTTGCTTTCTAAGGGTGCTCAATTAGGTACAGTATTGTCCTTTATGATAGGTGTTACAACGCTTTCTTTACCTTCTATGATTATGCTACGTAAAGCAGTAAAACCAAAGCTGTTAGCACTTTTCATTGCTATATGTACGATTGGTATAATCATTGTAGGGTATTTATTCAACGCTTTACAAGCGCTAATAGTATAGGAGGATAAAATTATGACAAAGACATGTTCTTGTGGATGTGAAGTAAATACAGAAAATAAGACTATTGTTGAGTATCTTTATCTCGATCTTAAGACCTGTGACCGCTGCATTGGAACAGACAGTGTTCTTGATGAGGTTGTGATAACACTTACTCCAGCACTAAACATTGCCGGATTTGAGGTAGAATACAATAAAATTGAGATGAAAACGGCTGAACTCGCAGAACAATATAAGTTTCTTTCTTCTCCTACAATTCGTGTGAACGGTCAGGACATTTGTCAATCGGTTGCAGAAAACAGCTGCGGTTGCTGTAGTGACATAAGCGGAACTGATGTGAGTTGCAGGGTGTTCGAGTATAATGAGGAAACTTATGAGGTTCCTCCGAAAGAAATACTTGCTGAAGCCATCCTAAATGTGGTATTTGGAAAACATGAAACTGGTTGCTCTTGTGGTGATTATAAACTTCCTGAGAACCTGAGAGAATTCTTTGAGGGTAAAAAAAGCAAATCTGGATGCTCATGTGGAGGTAATTGCTGCTGATAATGCGTTTATCGCTGGTACATCTATAGTTTATTATATGTTTTATATAAAATTCTAATAAATTTAAAAGGAGATAATTGTTATGGCAATATTTGGAAAGATAAATAAAAAGGAAAAAAAAGATTCTTGTTGCTGCAGTGGTAATTGTGATGCAGAAAGCATGGCAAAAGCTGAAAATGCAAAGATGGAAGGTGCAAGTATTAAGGTTCTTGGTTCTGGATGTGCTAAGTGTAATGAACTAGAAGCTGCTGCAAAAGCGGCATTAGAGCAACTTGGAATGAATACGACGATTGATCATGTGACTGATTTTTCGCAGATTGCAGCATATGGTGTGATGACAACTCCTGCTCTAGTTGTTGATGGAAAAGTAGTTTCTTATGGTAAGGTTCTAAAGACTGAAGAGGTTGTAAAGATTTTACAAAAGGTAAGAGCTTAATTATTCGTAAAGATATAAAGGAGATGCTAGGTGGAAAAAGAAAAAAACAAACCAAAGGTAGCATTTATCTGTGTTCATAATTCTTGCCGCAGTCAAATAGCAGAAGCACTTGGAAAACACCTTGCTTATGACGTGTTTGAGAGTTATTCTGCTGGTACAGAACTAAAAGCACAAATTAATCAAGATGCTGTAAGGCTAATGAAACAGCTTTATGGAATTAATATGGAAAAAACACAATACTCTAAGCTTTTAACAGATATTCCTCCAGTTGATGTTGTAGTAACTATGGGATGCAATGTCATATGCCCGTTTTTACCATGCAAACACAGCGAGGATTGGGGATTGGATGATCCAACAGGCAAGGATGATACAGAATTTATAAATATAATTCGCTTAATTGAAGCAAAAGTTAGAATATTAGCAGTAGAATTAAAAGAGTTTGAAACTTTATAAATATTTTTAAGATAATACAAACAATTATATATCATGAAATAAAAAGCATAGTGGATAAAATGATGTGACCTCCAAAAGTTAGACCTAAAAATCTAACGATTGGGGGTTGGTACAAAATTTATTATACACTATGCTTTTTTATTATAATAAAATGACAAGCTAATTAATAAGCTAATTTTGCTTGGTATAATCTATATAATCTACAAAATACAAGGTATTATACATCCTGATGATAATGGATCAAAGATTGTGTCTTGCCACCTTTTTAGTGCTGTAGGGAACCAATCAGCCCATTCTTTAGCTCTGTTATATTGACAACTGACAAAAAGCAATACGCTAAGTGCAAAATATGCATCTAAATATTGACGATTTATTTTTCCACGAACACTTTCCCAACCTTTTAATAGAAGCTGTTGTTCTTCTCTATTTGATGTTGTTCCCATAAGACCGCCAAGGTCCATGTAAGAATGTGCATATCCAGAAAGTGACCAATCAATTAATCCTATCTTGTTACCTGTCCAAATCATGTTGCCAAGGCCTGGATCAGCATGTGAAATTAGTGAAGCTTCTTTACTGTCCATTTCATTCATAATAGAGGATATAGTATTCAATGCCTTTATAATGCTCTTGATTGACTCATCTGATAGATATTCTACTCCCATTTCTACTAGTTTATGAATGTATTTTTTAGATTAATCAAACAAGTATTGTAATTTAACATATTATTTTATCACAAAATGTTAAAAACCTAAAGATATTTTTCCAACTTTTTATTAAAATAAAAATTGCAACATAAATTGTCCGCTTTTTTAAAATAATTTTATAGTGTATTT
>JAEAME010000674.1_pt1 | contig 31594 bp, 30 predicted proteins | sample 8958731 | NCBI WGS metagenome assembly JAEAME01 (sample SAMN16933194, study PRJNA681113) | bioreactor sludge metagenome | isolation source: anerobic bioreactor sludge (Control) | place: India:Bengaluru | collected 2018-10-24
AGTATTTTATTGACGTGCAAACCGACAATAGTGTTGTCACGAACATTTCCACGCGTGACTCAAAGTTCCGAACTCCCGAAGGTATCCGAATTGGCGATACCTGGTCTAAGGTCAAGGAGTTGGGCGGCAAAGTATTCTTCGATGAGAGCGATATCTGTTACCTCCGGTTGCCGTCAGGCTGGCTATGCACGTTCAGCATCAACGACGGAGAGTCTTGCGATGATCTGGCCCCTGAATCGCGAGTCTCGCAATTAGACCTTCTCAAATAAGGGAGCTTTACTGAATGCGATAAACCACGTTGGCTTTGTCCCCGCCGACATAAATCGCACCAGACGGACCGACGGCCACGCCGTCAAAGGTTCCAAATGGAATTCCCATCAGCTGCGGGGATCCGAGTTCAAGATTCTCTGCCGCTGAACTGACCACTTCGCTCTGTGGATTGGCTCGGGAGAGCCTGGCTGCCAAGCTCCCAACAATCAACAAGCTGCCGTTGGCCTCTATCGCAATTCCCTCCGGCCCCTTCAGGTTTCTTGCCACGATAGAAGGCGTCGTCAACAACCGCAGTTTGGCTGGTACAGGCCAGCGGGAAACTGAACTCAAGAATATCGGACCATAAATGGGGGCCAGCGGATGGCGCTGCTCAATGACCTTCTTGATCGCCACGATGCGGCCAAGGCGCGTGTCCCGCGCCCATTCCGCCAGCCCCGATGGGCGAGAGAAGTTCGTATGGGCCGAGTTTGGCGCCGGGTGCGAAGATCATTTTGACCGCTTCTCAATTCGTGAAGTCCAGTTGAGCATAAGGGTATAACTCGATGGCTGTGGATTTACCACAACCAGGAATTGCTGTGCATCCTTAGACACCGCATAGAGTTCCATGGTGGAATGCTGCGTTGCCCGGACAATCACCCTTGGGGGAAATGAAGCGAATCTCGGGCTTGTTTGAACTTCAACTTCCATGATTGAACTATTGAGCCCTAGATAGAAGATACCTTTGCCGTCTGCGCGCCAACGCGGCTGGAAGGAATTTGAGCGCGACCTTGCGGTTCAGATTGAGGTTATCGGCCACGTAGACCTCGCCCATGCCTCCGCGGCCCAGCTGATCACCGACTCGATAATGCCCCAGCGTTTTCCCGTTCATTTGGTCGGCACCCGTTGCTTCAGCTCTTCTGTCCAGTTCAGGACGATGTTGATTTTGGGTGCGGCAGAATTCGCTTTCTTCTCGTCTGTCCTTTTGCCCGTCCTCATCATGAGAAACCGCTTGCCGTCGGGGCTGATATCCCATGGATGAGCATCGATTTTTTGCGATAGTTGAAGATAATCCCCGCGAAAAAGGGTTTCCGGCTTTCCAGCGTTGAAGGTCGGCTTTGTTTCTACAGTAACTCTAATGACTTCATCATTCCTGCGATAGAACAATTCCCTTCCATCGGGCGACCACAGCGGGCTGTTTCCCCCGTTCAGGGAGACCTTGTATTTTCCCTTGTCAATGTCCGGGAATGGACGCACGTATATCTCACCTTCCCCAGACTCGTCGGACATATAGGCCATCCAGCGGCCATCGGCAGAGATTTTTGGCTGAAGTTCCGTATACTTTTGCTGCAGGAGAGCTTTATAAGGATGCTCTCCTTCCATGGATAGAGATCCTATGTTGAAGCCGACTCCTTTGGTTAAATAATCTATGGTGACGAGGATTTTATTATCTGCCGACCAAACCCACGGTATGGTGGTTTGGTTCGGTACTGAACCCAGAAGCTCGTCATTTCCCGTGCCGTCAGCCGCCCTCCAATAGACAGCATTTTTATCTGCGCTATTCAACAAAAAGGCAATCCGCTTTCCGTCGAGCGTCCAAAGCGCACCACCACTGTGTTCGTTAAAGGTCAGGCGAGTCAAGTTTTTACGAACTGCATCCCAGATCCAGACGTCACTCTTATCGCCATTCCAAACAGTCAATGCCACTTTAGTGCCATCCGGTGATATTCTGGGCCCTGTTAAATCCTTGCCGTCGGTTGAAAGAAGCTCTTCCTTTCCCTCTCTGTCTACCCACACAAGGGTGATTCCTCCTCCTGTTGATGATCCCGGCATGTAAATAAGCGTCCCGTTGGAGGCAATGGCAAATTGAGCGTGTCCTGCATCCTCATTCGTGGCTAAATTTTGGACGAGCTGAACCGGCTTTCCTGCTACCTCAACCTTGTCCGGATTGAATCTGACTGCAAACAAGGCGCCGTTCTGGGCATAAACGAGATGTCCCGTCGGTGCATAGCGGGCAAAATGCCCACCTTTAAGCAAAGTTTTTCGCTCTCCCGTTTTTGTGGACTGAGCAACGATATTGGCATTGCTCCAGTTGCCTTCGGCTGCTTTGTCTGTGAAAATCACCCACTCCCCCCCGGGCAAAACATCCGGGTAATCAAGATCCTTATGATCCCCCAATTTTGCAAATGGCTCTGGCGTTCCTCCTCATGCGGGAATTTGAGATAGACCATACGCGCCGCCTTGACCAAAGAAGATACGGTTGTGGGAATCCCATGCGCCAACCAATGCTTGCCCGTCACCTCCCTTCTCTCCCACCTGAGCCAGAACAACAGGTGCTACCCCTGTCAACGATACTGCCTTAAGTTGAGTGGGAGTTGAGAATGCAATGGATTCACCATCCGGTGAAAAGTATGGATCTGAGCCGTCTTGGGTTCCCGGAATAGGGATTGGCTCCATCTGATCCAGCGCGTGTACGTAAATCTGGCCGTTGGCAGAATATACGAAACGGCGGACGTCAGGCCGGGGGGCGAAGAACAGTCGCCAGAGCAGATTCGCTCTTTAGAGAGGAGCGCAGGCATGCCCGGATCCGCTGCCGCAGTAGAAGCTTCATGAATAATCCGGGCTGGCAGCTATCGGGATTCCCGGCGTCGACAGTCACAATGTTCCTTTGTTGGCCCAGCCGACACTGGACCCGTGAATGTCATTCCGTGCTTTTGACCGGATGGACAAATACGAAATTGCAGAGGACCTCAGTTTTGGATCCCGTCCTCTTCAGTTTGGTCTTTTAGAGGGGATAGCTCGGAATCCATAGACGTTTAGGACCAGATAAGATAATCCTGTCAGTAGTTAAAACAGTTTTGCATTTCCGCCGACCGTGATATACTTGCAAGTATATTAGGAGATATATATGGGCAAACCGCTGATGATCCAGGAAGAGGACGATCGCCGCATCGATATCCTCAAACGCCGTATGAAGATCGCGCGCAAGGTGGACATCGTTCGGGCCGCGATTTCGCTGCTCGAGAAGGAAGCGGACCGCAAGGAGAGAATCCTGCGATGGAAACGGGTTGCTGCCTTAGCCGCCAAAACGAGCCGGCAGGTGAATGCCGATTTCCGCCCGTATTCCAGGCTGAAAAGGAGCGGATTGTGATCCCTCGTCAATGGCTCCTATATATCGTCGATCTTGAGCCGCGAGTGGGGACAAAGCCCGGGAAGCAGCGCCCTTGCCTTGCCATCCAGCCTACTGAATTCAGCGAGGCGGGGCTCGCAAGCACCGTAATCCTGCCTCTGACTACCAACCTGGCTCCAGGAGATGCATTTCCATTGCGCGTGCGCATTCCCCGTGGAACGTGCGGACTCGAGTCCGACAGCGACGTCCTCGTTGACCAGATCCTGGCTTGGGACAATTCATTGTTCCGCAGAGAGTTGGGATTGCTGCCGGAAGCCCTCATCGAAAACATAAAAACTGCACTCAGGGATTTTCTGGATCTGTAGTGCGAGGCCTAAGCCGGAATCTGCAGGACCGCAAGCTTGATGGTTCCGGGTCCCGCGACGTCGAGATGGGCTTTGCCGTCCCTCTGGCGCCATGCGGCGGTCTTTCCGATCCAGAGCGTTCGCGAGCACGGCATGGACATTACTCAATGGCTGGAATGTTTCGTGAATGGCCTGGCTTTTCAGATTTTCGAGGATTTGAGTTTTTGCGAAGAGACTGCACGAGGGCGGGCCTTTACTTTCTTTTCACGCGAAACGGAATCGCCTTTGATTCCATCGATAAACATCCGGTAGATCTCATTCATAATTTGATCGGGGTTTATGCCGAATTCATCCTGAAGTTTCCCTCCCATCTGGCCCAGGCGATTCAACAGGCTGGTATTCAGATTGAACAAAACCGCCAATATCAGTTTGGCATCGAGATCCTGCCTCAATGAGCCATCGGAGATTCCCTGGCGAATGCATTTGAGCATCAGGTTCCTGTCCTCGCCCAAGCTCTGTTGCAGAGTAACGAGAACCTGGCTCGAAGGCCATTCTTTGGCATAGCGATAATTAAATTCCGCAACAAACCGGATCTCCTTGGGAGATTGGAGCATGTAATTGCAAAAAGAAGTCAGGAATTTCTCAACCTTCTGAAATCCATTACCAGGGCAATTCCATACTTCAACCTTATTGCGTTCATGCCATCCGGATATGATGGTTTTATAGATTTCAAATGCGATTTTGGTTCGATTGGGAAAGTACTTATAGATAGTGGCCCTTGTGAGGCGGGATGATCCGGCGATGTCGGCCATTGTGACCGGTTCAATTCCTTTTTCGATGAATAGCGCCTCGGCCACCTCAAGTATCTTTTCCCGCTGGCTCCGGCGATGGGCTGTATAAAGTTTTTTGATCTTTTTCGGTCTAATCATGGGATTGGAGTCTATAGCACCATCTTGTTTCGTTGGAAGAAATTTCCTCTGGTTCACACAGTGATTCGACTTTCCAATATAGTTTTATGCTTTTGAGAGTAGAGCATTGGGACCAAAGCCGGCGAAGCCTGTTAAGGACCGATCACATATCCCATGTAGTCTCTCAGTAAGTCATGGGTTGGACGTTCCAGGACAAAGCAGCCAAAAAAATCCTTGTTCGGTTCAAAAAACGGATATTGATCGTATTTTGCCCAGGCAGGCTTTGTGTACCCGGGTGGAGACTTCACCACGGCATTGTGCCAGGAATGATAATCGGGATACCACAGCTCAACGATTCTGTCCCATTGCGGAGGGCCTTGCCAGTTCATCGTCTTGTAACTGAAATACCGCAAAAGTCCGGGTTGATTCATCACTTCTTTGCAGTGAGTATTGAGATACCAGTCTTCCCCTTCCTCCTTCGAAACACCCTCCGGATATCGTATGGCCGTAAACCAGCGCAGGATGCTTGTGCTCCAGGGATTCAGATCGGCGCCCAGGAAATCTTCAGTGGGGGCAAAAGGGACATAGCAGAATACCGATTCCACCGGTTCACTCTGTTTGAAATTGGCGGCATTGGCATAAACCTGCCCGGGAGTTAAGGTCTTCTTTTCGTGATGCGCCGGGATGATCCCTACCATGCCCCATTGCTCGGCGAGTCCCGGAGGATAATCGTTGTAGACGTGCATCGTGATCCCACTGGTATAGGATCCATAACGCACGATATCAGGGACCAGGTTTGCGGGCGGCAACACGGCCCAATATCGCACGTACCGCTCCAACCAGGGGCCGATCCAGCCGATCGTCTCGCCGACATGTTCCCGAAGCAGCCATCGCTCCCGCGCCGGCAATTCGTCGATTCCCAAACCTCCAATGATGATCATCTTGAATTTCGGCATTTCATTTCCCTCTCTGAGCCCTACACAGTGCAACGCACAGCGTATAGGCCGCCGTGGAACGTATCGATAAATAGGTTTCCTCGCTTATCGACGATCACATCCTCCGCAGTGGCAATCATCGGGCCGGGCGGCTGGTCGAAGAGGCTGAACCGGAGATTATCGGGATCCTGAGGCTCTCCGAATAGCCACTTCGTGGGATTAGGAGGCATGAAGTATGCAATCTCCTTTGGGACAAACTGATCGCTTATGTCATAGATTCGCAATCCCGCATGGAAATAGCAGCAATAGACTCTGTCATTCCTGTCTTCGAGAGCAGGGTGGCCGTGCGGTTCATGCAGGTTGTGGGGCCCGAACGGCCCCGGGCATCCGATTCCGCAATCATTGAAATTCCTGAAAGGGAATCCCGGCGGCACTTCAGGATAAGGGAACGTGGAAATGAGAGTCGGGTTGGCCGGATCGGAAACATCCACCATTCCGAACAAAGCCATCGGCTGCGGCTGTCCCTTGATCATTTCTTTTGTGAAGAGCGGGAATCGTTCGCCTTCACTGGTCATCACTGCGTAAGGACGTTCGGAAAGAGGAACAATCGTATGGCACCAGGCGCCGCAAAAACCTCCCGCGAAGGGCGGGTGGTGGCGCAGGTTGCCGACCAGTTTCGGCAACGTGATATCCGAGATGTCCAGGATCACCAACCCCGCTCCGCTATAGCTCAGGTATGCCAGATTTCCCTGAACATAAGGAGGGCCGTGCAACCCGGCGTGGCTGACGTTGACGCCGCCGCCGGCTTCCCATTGTTCCGGCAGCCACCAGCGTCCAACCTCGACGGGATTGTTGGGATCGCCGACATCGACGATCCGATAGATCATCGAGGAGAACCCTTTGCACGCAGCGGAAAGGTGAACGTAACGTCCGCCCGAATAGAAAAACCGATGGACGCCCAGTCCATCATCCCCGCTCGACCAGTAAGATAGGAACTTTGGATTCTCCGGGTCTTCTTTCACATCAAATATGTAGATGCCCTTCGCATATTTCAATGGCCCGAATCCGGACATCGCCGCGATCATCAGACCATCGGCAACCTGTATCTTCGGGGTTCCCTGATCGGGAATATCCGGCCCCTCAACAAACCGCACATATCGGATCCTGGAAGGTTCGGTTACATCCAGAACGCTCCATCCCGTCGCTCTATAGGATGCCGTGTACATGTAATACTTCCCTGCGACCTCCTGTAAGGCCATCTGGAAGGCCGGCTTGCCCTCCAGGTCGTGGTAGCCGATAACGTCCACATTCTTTGCGTAACCTTTGTTTTCCGGCATGTTGGTTCTCCTTCCCGGGTCACAGGGCGAGCTTTTTTGTCCGGGCATACCGGACAATTTCGCCGCACGAGTCGTGCTGCCTGATCCTGGCCCGAGTTTCCGGCATTGCAGTCTAAGCAGCAGATTCGCCGGGCAAATTCAGTCTCCGTTTAAACGGGCGCATGATATCACGGAAGATAAATTAAATACATGATGTATAAAATACAACATATCGACTAATATATTTAGCGAGCAAACGCGAACAAGGATTCCGGCGCCCTGCGGGTGTCGGGATGAAGGAACTGCGGCTGGAGCGCCGGAAGATCGAATGGAGCCTCATTCGTATCGAGGCAATAATTTCGAATGGCCTCCGGTGGTTTTGAATAGATTCAAACCTGTCCGCCGTTCGAGCGGATTCCTCGAAAGGCATGACGCACAGGATTGGGCACGTCGGGAATTGGTCGAAATCCCTGAGCATTGAACTGTTCACAGATATAGGAGAAATTGTGAAAACTCATCAGTCGCGAAGGCTGTTTTTACGGGCAGGTATAACTCTGCCTGCTGTTGCGTTAGTCTCGTCCGGCCGCTTGGACTCGGCATCTCAAGAGACTTCAAGCACTCCCAAATCTCAAACCTCAGGCAAAAGGGGACAAAAGGATTCCGGCAAAGGCAAGGTGAAGCTGGAGGTGCTTAATCCTCGTGGAGTTCTTCATTCCGTACCCATAGCGGGACTGAGCAAGCCCCGCGTTAAGGATTTGGCAGGGAAGCGGATCGCCCTTATCAGCGAAAAACCGGACGCCGTCCTATTCTTCGACGCAATGCAGGAGCTGTTTAAAAACAAATATCCGGGAGTCACCTTCAAGCGCTTTTCTTCCCCGACCCCCATTCATCAGGAAAACAGCGCTGAAATAGCGGAACAATGCGATGTCTGGTTGGAAGGAGTGAAGACCTCGGGCTCCAGCATGGTCGATGTTGGCGTCAAACTGGAGAAACTCGGGATACCCGGGGCTGCCTTTTCCGTTGATGGCCTGATCAATCAGAGAAAACGGCTGGCCGAGGCCAACGGTCTGCCCACTTTGCGCGTCCTGTCTGTGCCTGCCGAGACCTTTTTTGCATGCGAAATGCTTATGGAAAAGATAAAGCCCATAGCAGCTTCCATGTTCGATGCCACAGTTCAGGCGTTGACGAGCCCACTGACCGATGCCGAGAAAAATCCAAAAGCATTTTCCTACAACTATGGCGCAGCTACGTTTACCGGAGATGATTTCGCCGATGCGAATGAGAAGTATCAACAGTACTGCATCGACAACGAGATAGGCGACGGGCTGCCATTAACACCTCCCACGCCGGAAGCGGTCAGGCGGATGCTTGCCGGAACAAGTCGTTCCCCGAAGGAAGAATTAGGTCTCATGACTCCCAGAAATGGGATGGCAACGATTGAAAAGATCGCCATTAACTCGGTTATGGCCGGAGCAAAGCCGGAGTATCTGCCCGTTATTATCGCCGCCGTTGAAGGACTGCTGGATCCGAGTTTCAATCTTTATCATATTCAAACGGGAACGCTCAATTCAAAGGCCTTGATATGGGTAAACGGTCCCATCGCCAAAGAGATCGGTATGAATTCCGGGCAGGGTTTCCTGGGCCACGGGTTCCGGGCCAATAGCGCTATCGGGCGCGCGGTCAGCCTGTGCATGATCAACATCGGGTGGAGCCTGATCAGCGCCGAGTCGGGAATGCTCGGACAGCCTGCCAGATACTGCAATTTGACCTTCGCCGAAAACGAAAAAGACAGCCCGTGGGAATCCTTTGCCGTGGAGCACGGCTTCAAACCGGAAGACAGTACCGTGACATTGGAGGAATGCACTTCTGAAAATCGATTGGGCCCCGGGGGAGGAATGATCCCTCAAACTCTGGAAAGTGATATGGATGCCCTGGCTGCAATGATCGCGAGCGGAGGCCCGCTGGCTCCTCGTCCGTCCGGCGGATCCGCGATGCCGGCAATGATGTTGGGAAATATGAGTTTCGCTCAGATTATCAATAGCAGATATTGTGAAATAGCGATGCATCCGACATTCGCCAGACAGCTGAAGGCTGCGGGATACAGCAAACAAAAAGTCGCCCAATGGCTTTGCGACAAGTACCGCATCTCCTGGGACACGCTGGGTCAGGCTCAAAAGGACCAGCTGAAAGCGGAAGCAGCAGCCGGCAGAATCCCGGGCCTGACGCTTGATGACTGCAAGGCTGGCGGAACTGTCCCGACTTTCAACCCGAAACACATAGCGATCATTGTGGCCGGGGGCATGGTGGGGCAGACGGCCGCTTTCTATGGCGGAGGTTCCACGATGATAATTGCCGATAATCCAAATGTCCCGCAGGTTGACTTTATGACGAAGTTGATACGCGGAGCCACTCTCACCAAGGCCGGACATTAGCTTATCGATGCGCTCGACAGGGCCCTTGGGTCGGGAATTATCGCCTATCGAACAGGCTTTGTCGAATGGGCCCCGAGCAGATAGAGCGCACCGAAATTGTAGCCGGACACGTCACCCGACACATAAATGTTGAGATTTTCGGGCGAAACTATGACAGGTATTTTCCCTCCGGGCTTGAGGTTCTCCCAGAATACGGGGATGCGGTCGTCGGGAATGTTATCGGTTCCGCCAAAGGCTTCGGTCTTCTCCGAGAGCCTCCTCTTGATGCCCTCTATCTCGGCTTTGCTCAACTCCTCGTAGGGTACTGACGTTTTGTCGATGATGTAATCCTGAAGGCTCTGCCTGGTAAAGCCCCGCTTATTAAGCGCCTGCGCCGTGTCGGGACTCAGCACGAAAATATAGTTAAAAGGCCTCGCAAACGCCCCTAAACCGACGCCAGGCATAAATGAGGCAAACATACGGCGGTTGGGAGCAATTTTGCCGATTATGCCTTCCAGAACACTCTCGACGGTCCAGGCGCCTCCGGTTCCACCGCCGTAGCCGCTGAAATCGCCGCCCAAACCTATGCCGGACACCGTAACGTAGCTGTCTTCCGCCTTGTAACCACGCACGGTGTGATAAGGGGCCCAGGGACTTAGCGCATCATTTTCAGCCAGCACATAAAAGGTGTGCGATGACGCCCTGCCGGTCAATGCCGTATCGAGTTTTCCCGGCTTCAGATTTCCAATATTATTCATGCACAGCCTCACGGCGCGCCCGATGGTATTGTTGGCCCGCCATCCGTGGCCGAACAGACCCGTGCCGGAGTGCATGTTGATCTTTTTCGAAATGGGGCCGGACACGGCAATCAAAAGGTTGAAGGAACCGTCGGAAGAAAACACGTGATGTGAAAAATTCCTGTCGGATATTCCTTCCATAGCGGCGATGATGACCGGGAAATATTCCGGCTTTGCTCCGGCCATGACGGCATTAACGGCAACTTTATCCACCGTAACATTCGCTATGATGGAACTGCCATCCGGTGATTTGATCGCGCCCAGGACCTTATCAGGCGCAAGGGGAGTTGCCTTCAACATCTGTTCGACATTGTGACGCGTGGGCGGGACAAGCGGGAGTCCGTCGCCCCACTCGTTATCCATGTATAACTGGTAGAATTTCTCATAAGCCGATTCCAGGCTGTCGGCTGTGATTATGGCCGTGTCCGGTGCCCCCTTTTTTTGTTTCAAATCGGCTTGTTGCTCGGAAGGCTGTATCGGGCGTGTCAGCGCATCGATCAGTTTGTCCAAGACCATCTCGGCGCATGGCATCATGCTCTTCGCGCTTGCCCTGTTCGTGTAATATTCCATGCTGGGCAGAGGCACCATCCGCACCGACGGCATCCCATAATGGTAAGACGCGGCTTTTGCGTTATACATCAGGTGTTCACCGAACACGGCGACACCGGGTTTCCCGCGTTTTTCCAGTTTGATGGTATAGGAAACGCTGTCCCAGGCTCCCTGGCCGGAATCTCCCACGGCATAAACAAAGGCATCGGCTTCCTTTAATATTCTTGCTTCTGAATCGCCCACTCCGTGGGTATACCTCGAGATAGTGGCCGCAGGATATTTCTTCTTCAGAATTGCCCCGAGTGCGTCGAGAAAAAACTCTCCACCCGACTTGCCGGCCCAGATCAATCCAATATTCTTGTTGGACAGGTCTTGGACACGCGGGGCAATCAGCGAGATATCCGAAGCCATAATCATTTCGGCTTGAGGATTCAGCACCTCAAGTGAAACGCTGTTTGGCTTCCCTGCGGGCCCGGTGGCGCAGGCACCTGCCAGCACCAGGGCCGATAGACAAATAAAAAATGGCAACATCTCGAATCTCAACCGTACTGCTTTGATCTTCACCATGTCTTACTCCTTCCGGGCAGTGATTGGCTTTTGAGGCAACATATTGATAAAATGCACTCCTCATCGCCACTTATCCACACTGGTGGATATAGGCTGGCCATATTCCCAGACCTGTGCGTTGGGAAGGACAGTTTTCCCTCCCACAATAAGAAGTTTGACGGCGCATCGGGGATCCTTGAGGGGATCAATATAGGCGCCTCCTGCAGTAGGCACAAAATCCAGGCGGAACCAGCGCGGAGACGGATCCCGCCGCTGGGGAATTGCCGTCTTTTGTATGTATTGTTCAATATCCTTTTTGCCCATACCCTTGGATTGATACAGCCTGGCGGCGTCAGGATCCATCAGCACTATTCCGCCCATGTCCAATGAGAACCCGGCGACCGCAGCCGCGATCATGTCGAGGTCTCCTAAAATGCTCGACCGGCACCATCCCCCGGCTGCCATACTGACAACACTCTCCTTACGGTCGAACCCCCTGGAGACATGGTAGGGCTCGAACGGGCTTTCTTCTTCATATTCGGGGAAGCAGAGGGAATATCTGGCCGGATTTCCCAGGGCGCTCATATTGTTGACCACCGGCCGGGAACCTCCCAGGGCAATAGCCGCCAGACTCAAAAACCTGCCGATGGATGCATTTGCCTGGTTGCCGGGGCCAAGCGCATTGGTCGAGGGATTCATTTTCATTTCGTGGCGTATCGGTCCGTTGAAGAAGGTCATGATGGAGAATGAGCTTTCCGAACGGGCGGCATGGGTAAACGCGGGATTTCCGTATGTCTCAACCATGGCCAGGAGTGCGGGCATGTATTCCGGCCTGCAGCCCGCCATGACGCCGACAATGGCGGTTTTCTCGACGGTAACGGTCAACTCCTCAGGATGCATCACGGAAGTCACAACCTTGTCGAGAGCGTGACCGGTCCCTTTAAGCATTTCCCGCACTTTTTCCCCGGTGGGCGGAATCACGGGAAGTCCGTCAGTCCACCCCTGCCGGTAGAAATAGTCCTGCACCTCGTCAAGCGTTCCCGACATGGCTATCCGGGGGAGCTTTTCAGTAAACATTTTCCCCGTTTTCTTTTCTTCTTCTGTCAGGGGATCTTTCAGCGCCTTGATGATTCCCGAGATGACCGCGTCATATTTCTCATCCGATATGTCCTCCGTGACTTTTTCTTCGGGGACCAGCGGCGTGATAGCGGTCCTCATGGAGGGCATCCCGAACATGTTGGCGGAAGCCTCCACATCCTCCACCAGCGCTTCGCCTACAACATAGACAGAAGGGATTCCAGCCTTCTCCATTGCTGAAATCCATCCGACTGCATACATGCCGCTGCCCCCGCCCATAGCGGTCCCATAAACCAGGGCATTCGCTTTACGCTTTATCTCTTCAATCAACTCGGTGTCGTCGGATCCGACCCAACCCTGTTTCATCCTGAATATGACTTCAGTTTCAGGAATGCGTTTGCGCAGCCGATTTGCCAGCTCCCTCGTCTGCACGGGCTTATCCTGGCATACGAAATACACGGTCTTCCCTTTAAGGTCCTTGAGGCGGGGCGACAGGGCGATTCGGTCGCGTTCCTGCCGTATTCCCTGCGGATTCAAGACCGTGTATTCCCCTTTGCCTCCGGACGCGGGATTCGCGGCATTCGCGGATGCAGTCGTGCAAAGTGCGCAGGAGAGGCCGACGGCCGACAATCCCCCGGAAGCGAGGAAAATGCGTCGGCTCAACAGGGAGTTGTTGCCATGGCTGTTATTTTTCATTTTCATTCCCTCTCATCGTGTTTCGGATGCCGGCGGCCGCGGCCGCGGAAAAGGCCGGCCAGGCAACAATAGGCAACATGTAACATAATATACATAGTGTATAAATAAGGTGCGTGCTATTATGACCTTGAGTAAGGTCATCGGCAATCAAAAATTGTCAATCCGGGGAAAACGACATTATGAAACTGCTTGGTTTAACCTGCGGCAGAAGAATGGGGAATACCGAAGTCCTCATGAAAGAGGCAATGATGGGGGCTGAGGAATTGGGTGCGGAGGTGGAATTGATCCGCATGCTGGACCTTGAAATCGGGTATTGCAGGCAGTGCAAGACCTGCCTGTGGTTCACGGAAGGTCACGGGAAATGCGTTCTCAAAGACGATGGCCCTTTTCTGTACGATAAAATAATGGACGCCGACGGATTCATCTTAGGCGTACCCATCTATTGCTGGACAGCTCCGGGCCAGGTGTTTGTGATTCGTGATCGAATTCTGGGCCCCAGAGTCGATGTGGCTTTTGCCATTGAAGCCAGGAAAAGCGGGACCGGGATGATGGGGATGGGGCCGGCAGCGCCGGATGAGAGGTTATTCAAACCGAGAGTCGCGGGTTTCATCGTCAATGGCGGCGCCCACACAACCGCGCAACTGGCGCTCCCTCCGCTGCACACTCTTACGTTTTCCATGCAGGCGGCTGTTGTGGACCAGTTGCTTGTATATGATGCGACGGCCATACCTGGCGCGGTCGTTCTCATGGACAATGTTCTGAAAAGAGCCAATAAGCTGGGCCGGAATGTAGCTGCCGCTTTAGGTAAACAATACGATGACGTGGAGTACAAGGGGGATGATCCCGGCACATGCCCCATGTGCCACAACAATCTGATGTTGGTAGGAAATAAAAACACTATCGAGTGTTCCGTATGCAATATCTTCGGCAAAGTCAAAGTGGAGGGGGATGCATTATCCGTTACGTGGCCCGAGGAGGAATTGAAGCAAGGAAGATTGACAATCGAAGGGAAAAGGCTGCACGGCATTGAAATAATGGAAGTCATGGAAAATCTGAAACCAAGATTTGGGGAAATTCCGGCAAAAATTGCAAAATATAAAGAGTACGATTGTATTGTAAAGCCGCCAAGAAAGAAGAAATAGTCTTCCGCGGATCTCGCAGCGAAGCGACGCAGACGCTCATGGATGCCGGGCGCGCGGCAGAGGGCCCTCAGGCGTTCTCGACCGCATTCGCGCAAACACCTTATAGAAAATAAATCTGCTACCTTGTCGACGGAGCATGACATGGGTGGTCCGTCGGCGCATTACTTTGTGTCGGATGCCAGGATCGACATGAGCTCTTTATCGTGGTGATTGCGTACGATGCTCTTATTATCCAATATCATGACCGCGCCGCCTGCGCGCGTGTAATACGGCCAATTGGGCAAGCCTTTATCCCGGATTCCGTAATTGGCCGCGGCAGCGGCCAGTTGATTTGAGGCCGGCCTTTCAAGGCCGGATTGGTTTCTATGTCGACAGAGAAGGCTGTCGTCCCTCTTCCCAACTCATAAATCAAGGTCACGATACAGTAGGGAGCACGGGTGTCCCGGCTCTATGATTTCCCGCCGAGGATTCTATCGACGGACATGCGGCAAAGCTGGAGGGCCTTCGCCAATTCAGGCGCCTTCTTCTCAAATCTCACGGTGGGCGTTGGAATCGTAATGGCAGCCATCTCTCCCTCATAGCCGAAGATGGCAGTTCCGATAGCCGAGATCCCGATCGAGTGTTCTTCCCGGTCGTATGCCAATCCGGTTTTCCGAATCTTGATAAGCTCGGATTCAAGTTTCACCCAGGATTGAATGGAGTTCTCGGTAAAAGCAGTCAAACGTAAACGCTTTTTCAATCGAGCCAATTCTTCATTCCCCATCGCAGCAAGCATTGCTTTTCCGTTGGCAGTGCAATGCAACGGAAATGAAACTCCGATGGCGGACACTGCGCGAAGGCGATGCGATCCGGGGATTTGGTCCACAAAAACCGCCTTATCCCCGTCCAGAACTGCTAGATCGACGGTTTCGCCCGTTTTCTCGGATAATTCCCGAAGATAAGGACGTGCCGTTTCGGCGATCGGGAAACGTATCGAATGAGCTATTCTGACCAGACCCGGGCCCAGCCGCAGGCGCCCTGCAGGTGAAGCCGAAACCACGAAATTTTCGGCATCAAGAGCAGCGATGATTCTCTGCACCGTTGATTTGGGCAGACCGACTCGTGTGGCAAGCTGGCCGAGGCTCATGCCATTGCTCCCCTCGAGCGCACGCAAAATATCGGCGGCGCGAGCTATTACCTGGACTCCGTTCCGGTCTCTTGTCTTGGGCTTTTTTCCCAAATGCTCAATCGCCAAGCACGTCTCCCTTCTTCAATACTTTCCTCAGGTGCCGGATCAGCCGATCCCGTACACCTTGCGCTGATTCCGGCGTCCACTCATAAAATCCCTTGCCCGATTTCATCCCGAGGCGCTGTTCGCTTATATAGCGCGCCAACAACGGGCTGGGTTCGGGTGATGCTTCAAGATGCCGAAGGATTACATCATGAATTGCGTGAGTCAAGTCCAGTCCGACCAGGTCTGCGTTCTCCAGCGGTCCCAACACCGGCAGCCGCATTCCGAAGCTGTTTTTGACCACGAGATCAACCGTCTCCGCATCGCAGATTCCTGACGCAACGATCGAGATTGCCTCTCTCCAGAGCGCGTGCTGCAAACGGTTGCCGACAAAGCCGGGTACATCGCGTTTGACATGGACGGCTACCTTGCCGGCCCGCTGCAATAAATTGATGCACTTTTCTATATAGACGGGATCCGTACGAGGCGCCTGGATGACTTCGACCAGCGGAATCATATACGGAGGATTCCACCAGTGGGTGCCGAGGATACGGCCCGGATCGGCGGCTTTGGAAGCGATCTCTTGAATCGGTATCACTGACGTATTGCTGGCCAGAATACAGCCGGGCGGAGTCGCTGCGGACAGCTGTGCAAAGATATCCTGTTTCATTTCGAGATTCTCGGGCGCTGCCTCAAAGACGATGTCGGCCTTTTCGACTGCGCTACGGAGCGTGCTGTGCAGGTATATCTTCTCCGCACTTGATTCATCAAATTCAAGACTGCGCAAGTTCGCGCGTACTCGCTCCGGAATCCGGGCCAACACCTCCGGGAAAGGATCGTGGACTGCAACTTCATGCCCCTTCACGGCAAAAACCTGTGCAATGCCGTGTCCCATGAGCCCGGCGCCGATTACCGCAATGTTTTCCATATTCCGGCCCTCCTGTTTTATACCACTCCATATTTATAGACTCTCGGTGGAACGGGATTGACGTCCTTCTCGTCTATCAGGGCCGCCATCCGGACGATGGAACCGTCTCCCATGTACCATCGCAGTGGGAGCCCCATGATGGTCACTCTCTTTCCGACAACCATTGCGATATCGCCGCCTACGTTCTCCCATCCCATAATCCCATTTCCAAGGAGCAGGTTGTGACAGGGTTCCCATTCGGGAAAATCCGCCAGCACGTCCCGTCCGGTCATCTGCCTGTATTCTTCACTGAGCGACGGCATGATAGGCCCTGGCCCGTGCGGGCCAATTGCCGTGTGCAGAGGGTGGTCCAATGCCTGCTGATCTACGCCTACCGCTTTGACTCCCTTTGCTACAAACCATTCACCGGCTTCGCGTCCCAGACCGGGGGAGTAGCAGAAGTACTGCTTATTATCGCCCCAATATTTATTCCAGCCGGTGTGGACGATCACGATATCGCCTTTCTCGATCTTGGGCGTTGCCTTCTCCAGGTCTTCGGCGGTGATCAATTCCCACTTTTGTTTGGGAATATCCACCACAACGCCCGTTCCGTAGTAGAGATCCAGCGGCAATTCGTGCGTATAGCGGAGGCCTTCGATGACGTGCCCCGGTGAGTCGGCGTGAGTCGTGCAATGCATCACGGTTGTGATCTTCTGCGAGAGGACGCCGGATTTTGCGTGATAATGCATTCGCTCGACTTTGATGTCTTCAAAGTACGGCCAGAGAGGGCACCCGGGGCCAAAAGGATGACTGAGGTCGATTAATTTCATATTGCTCATTTCAAGCTCTCCAATATTTAGGGTTGTTATCCGGCGACTGTGCCGCCATCCACATAAAGGATTTGTCCGGTGACGAAATCCGATGCGGGAGACGAAAGATAGACCGCCGCTCCGACAGAATCCTGGGTCAGCGCCGCCCTGCCCATGGGAATCCTGGACATGAAGATTTTGTACAGCTGCTCGTTCTCCAGAACCTCCTGCGTCAGCGGAGTCCAAAAGATGCACGGAGCAATCGAATTCACATTGATGTTGTACTTTGCCCACTCGGTTGCGAGTTGTTTGGTGAGAAGGTTTACTGCACCTTTGCTCGTGCCATACGCGGCGTATCCGCCCGGATGCCCCGCATGCGCGCGCACGGAAGAGATCGTAACGATTTTCCCTTTTTTCTTTTCTTTGAAGATATTCGCAACGTGCTTGCAGCAGAGGAACGTTCCCCGGACATTGATGTCCATGACCTGCTGCCAGTCATCGATAGGAAATTCCTCGGCCGGAAAACGCTTTGCAATGCCTGCGACGGTAACCAGGATATCTACGGTGCCGAATGCTTTCAGGGTCTCCCGCACCATAGCCTCGACGCTTTTTTCAACCGCGACGTCACAACTCAGCGCCAAAGCTTTTCTGCCGACGGCTTCCACGTCTTTGACGACCGGTTCCAATGTCTTCAACGTGCGCCCGGTGACCACGACGTCGGCTCCGTAGATTGCCAGGCCTTGTGCGATCGCCTGTCCCAGTGCGCCCGCGCCGCCCGTCACGACGGCTACTTTGCCTTCGAGATTGAACATGTTTCGAACGTAGTTCAAGTCAATGCGCGATTCCATGTATCCACCGCCTTTCGCCGGATGTACGCAGCTATTTATATGTAATGATCACGAGCATGCTCGCGGGCTTGTTTGTATTGTTGATGATGGCCCTGGCCTCGTTGGGGCCGACATACAGGGAATCCCAGGCTTTCAGAGTATAGGTCTGGTTATCCGGAGCGGTGACCGTGACCTCTCCCTCGAGCACGAAATAGAGCTTCTCTGCGGGCGTCGCGTCCATCTCCGCGCCGCCATTCGGCAGGAAATGAGAGAGACCCATCCAGAACTGCTGTGTCCCTGTTTCCTCTTTCCCATGCAGCCTTAACGCGGTCATGTTGAAATGCCTGGGTGGCGCATAGGGCTTCGCATCCCGCAATTCCACTTTCTTCATTTGGAACTCCTTTCATGGTTGCCTGTATGTACCGCTATATGGTATGACATTACCACATAGCGGTAAACAAGATAGTTTGCGAACAGGAGACCATATGATGAAATACATCAAAGCTCTGCTTGTTGTGTCTGTTGTGATTCTCTGTTTGGCTCAAGTCTTTGCCGCGGATATTTCGGGGAAATGGACGACTGTAATCAATACCCCGATTGGCGAGATGAGCTACACCTTCGATTTTAAAGTCGAGGGGGAGAAACTCACGGGAAAAGCCGTAATGTTCATGGGAGGCGATTCCAGCGAATCCGCCCTGACGGAAGGCTCCGTGAAAGGCGATGCAATATCGTTTGTCGAGACGCTGAAGATTCAAGGCCAGGAACTCAGGAGTGAGTACATGGGCACAATCTCGGGCGATGAGATTCGCGGTTCGCGGCAGGTGGGCAGCTATGGAGCCGAGGAATTCGTTGCGAAGCGTGCAAAATAGCTTTGCGCCACCGAAGATCCGTCCGGAAAAACTGTTGCGGCAGACAATCAATATGCTCGTATGAGAGGAGAAGCTATGGCTGACAAGCTAATCATCACCTCGGCGCTGACAGGCGCCATCACCATCCCGACCCAGACGCCCTATTTGCCGTTCACGCCGGAACATCTCATCGCGGACGCGATTGCCTGCCGCCAGGCGGGTGCGGCGGCCGTACACGTGCACGCTCGGGATCCCAAGGACGGCCGTCCGCTTTCCGATCCTGACCTCTTCGATCCGATTCTGAAAGGGATTAAAGCCGGCAGCGACGTCGTGGTCGGGATTACGACCGGCGGAGGCATGGGCATGTCGCCTCATGACAGGTTGCGGGTGATCCCGCGCTACCATCCCGAGCTGGCCTCGTTCAATCTCGGAAGCATCAACTTTTCGATTCATCCCGTAGCCAGGAGATATAAAGCCGGGGATTACAAATACGATTGGGAACAACCGTATGCAGAGGGGACGAAGGATTTCATTTTTCGCAACACATTCGGCGACATGGAGACCTACGCCAGTACGTTTGCCGATAACAATGTGCGGCCCGAGTTCGAAGCCTATGATGTAGGACACTTGTATAATCTTCGCTTCATGATGAAGAGCGGGATCGTGAAGCCGCCTTTCTGGATCCAGTTTGTTTTGGGAGTCCTGGGCGGCCTCGCCGCGAATATTGAAGACCTGATCGTGATGAAACAGACTGCCGACCGGCTTTTCGGAAGCGAGAATTACCGGTGGTCGGTCATCGGCGTCGGGTATCCTCACGAGATCAACCTCGCTACCATAGCCATCATGATGGGCGGCCACGTGCGGGTCGGCCTCGAAGATAACATCTTCATCGGCAGAGGCAAGCTCTGCACAAACGCGCAACTTGTCGAGAAGGTCGTTCGCATAGCGAAGGAGTTCGACCGGGAAATTGCGACACCCGAGGATATGCGGCAGATTCTGGGGCTCAAAGGAGCGGATGCCGTCGGTTTTTAGCGAGGCGCGATGCCGATGAACAAATTCATCAGCTGTTCGGAAGCGGTTGAGATGATCCCCGACGGAGCGTCGGTCATGATCGGAGGATTCATGGGTGTCGGCTCGCCCCACCGCCTCATCGCCGAGATGATTCGTCAGGGCCGGAGAGATCTCACGATCATCGCCAACGACACCGGAACTCCGGATTTCGGGATCGGTCATCTGGTAGCAGCGAAAAGAATTCGCAAACTGGTCGCTTCTCATATCGGATTGAATCCTGAAACGCAGCGGCAGGTTATCGCAGGCGAAATGGAAGCGGAGCTTTGCCCGCAGGGCACATTGGCTGAGCGGATTCGCGCCGGAGGCTTTGGACTCGGCGGCGTGCTCACGCCGACCGGCTTGGGAACCGTAGTTGCGGACGGCAAGCAGGTGATCGATGTGGACGGTAAACAATACCTGCTTGAAAAACCTTTAACCGCCGATTTTGCGCTGATCGCCGCTCACCGTTCGGATTATCGCGGCAACCTCGAATATTCTCTGACCGCACGCAATTTCAATGTCGTTATGGCCACAGCCGGCCGCACCGTCATTGCGGAGCCGGAACACATCGTCCCAACCGGCGTCATACCGCCCGATGCAGTGGCGACTCCCTTTATCTGCGTTCATCACATTGTCGGGAGGGCCGGAACCAATGGACGATAAAGTTTTGATTGCGAGGCGGGTGGCGAGTGAATTGCGGGATGGAAGCCTTGTGAATCTCGGCATCGGCCTGCCTACACTGGTTCCCAAGTATTTGCCTCCCGGGATGGATGTCTATTTCCAATCTGAAAACGGCATCATCGGCATGGCGCCGATACCGGGCGCAGGAATGGAAGAACCGTCGCTCACCGATGCCGGCGGAGGGTTTGTCGGCGCTATTCCCGGCGCCGCCAGCATCGATAGTTGCCTTTCGTTCGGGCTGATTCGCGGCGGTCACCTCGATTTGACCATACTCGGCGGCCTGGAGGTCGATGAGCAGGGGAGGCTGGCGAATTGGATGGTGCCTGGCAAGATGCTGCCGGGGATGGGCGGCGCCATGGATCTGGTGACAGGAGCCAAACGTGTTATTGTCGCCATGTCTCACACAGCGAAAGGTAAACCGAAGATATTGAGACGCTGCGCTCTTCCTTTGACCTCGGTGCGGCGCGTCAACCTGATCGTAACGGAAATGGCTGTGATCGAGCCGACGGAGGATGGGTTGGTCCTCAGAGAGACCGCGCCGGGAGTGAGCGTGGAAAGAATCGTTGCAGCAACCGAGGCAAGTCTTATCGTTCCAATGCGTGTGCCGGAAATGCAGCTATTGTGATTAGCCCGGTATTTTTCATGTGCTTCTGCAAGGGCCGCCGGAACTTTCATGGCTTTCTCCTCTCCAATTCCAAAGCAATTGCCTGTTTATGTAAATGGATTAGCTCAAAACGAAAATTCCGGAGAGGCCAAATCCACCTATAGTGTTGAGATCGGCCTCGCTTTGCGCCAGGTTGTGATGGCTATGCCTTCCCGGAAGTAGCTTTCGTCTCCGCCGTAAATCAGCACGCCGTGCTTTGCATGTTTCCGCGCAAATGCACGCCAGCTTTTCAAGCCATCAAGCCAGTCGGATGCTACGGTCTTTCCCGATTTTTCTTCTATCGGCAACAGGTCGGAGCCTCGGTCGATCAGAAAGTCGACCTCGTTTCCGGAACGGTCTCTCCAGAAATAGAGCGATGGAGTTTCCGCGCGGTTGTATGCGCTCTTCATGATTTCCGATGCAACGAATGTTTCGAATACGGCGCCACGGTGCGGATGAACGGATAATTGTTCAGGAGTTTTTATCCCGAGCAAATAGGTTGCGAGTCCCGAGTCATAGAAATAGAGCTTCGGCGTTTTTACCAGGCGTTTGCCTAGATTGTTGAAATACGGCGAGATTCTGAACAGGATATAGCTGGCTTCCAGAATGGAAATCCACTCTTTCGCCGTGTTATGGGAAATGCCGCAATCGGATCCCAATCCCGAAAGATTGATCAGCTGGCCGCAGCGCGCTGCGCACATTTTCAGAAACAACTGGAATACAGATAAATCCTGGATGTTTAGCAGCGAGCGGACGTCTCTTTCGACATAGGTTTCGACATAATCCGCATACCATTTTTATTGACAGTTCCGGCTTCTTAATACTGATCTTTGCGGAATTCGTCGAGGTAAATTGTCATTGGTTCTTTTATGAGATCCCTGTACAGCCCCATTTTAAAATAGAAGAAACCGTGGGCGGCGTCTCCGAATGAGGAGAGGTATGCGGTCGTAGTGTGATTTTTTGCAGGTTTTGCGGAAATTGCATCAAAAAGCTATGATGCACTGTAACCTTTTTCCTTTCCCGGGACATTATCCATCATGATGGATAGAACAACCGCCCAATCCGAATCGGAAATCGACTATCGCCGGCTGCGCCTGCGGGACAATGAAGAGGTTGTTCGTTGGTTTGACACCTATTCCGATCCGGTCTATGGATTCATCTTCTACCGCGTGGGACGGGACGCCGATCTGGCCGGTGACGTGGCCCAGGAAACTTTCGTTACAGCACTGGAAACCATCGATCGATACGATCCGCGCCGTGGCGAGATGTTTTCCTGGCTTACCCACATCGCCCGCAACTGTATCAGGAAGTCCCTGCGCCGGAAGAGCAGGGACAGCGCTCTGCCCGACTTCTGGAATACCGTTGACCGTCAATTGACCAAAGCGATAACCGACCTGAATTCGAGCGTCCTGCCCGAGCAACTATTGGAGAAGAAGGAGACCGCCGAACTGGTGCGCATGGCTCTGACAAATCTGCCGTTGCGTTACCAGATGACTCTGCGCCGGCGCTACTTTGAGGACATGACGCTCCAGGAGATGGCCGCATTTGAGGGAAGTAGCGAAGCGACGATGAAAGTGCTGCTCCACCGCGCGCGGCAGGCCTTTCGCACCGCATTTGAAACCATATCCGGAACAATGTTCGAAGGGGAAGTAAAAGGGGAGAAGATTCCATGAGCAACACGAATGAAACGCATGACCAAGGTTGCCTGGATAATAATCTGGATCGGCTGCTCGAATTGGGCAAACCGGCTCCCGGAATGCCTGAAGATCTGAAAGCCCGGATCAGGTCTAAATTAATCGAAGCCGGACGGGAGCCCGTGAAGAAAAGAATTCTTCCCAAGCCCTGGGCACTGTGGCCAGTGGCCGCAACGGTTCTGGCCGCCGTTGTCCTGATCGTTCTTTGGTATGGCAACTCCTCCAAAGCTATTGCCTGGGCCGATGTGCAGGAGCGGCTCAATCAGGTTCACACCATGGCCTACAGTGGGCTTACCGAGATTTCTGAACCCACTGGAAGGCGGATAGTCAAACGCTTCAAAGCCTGCTCTAAGGATCCCGGGCTTGCGAGAATCGAGGAGTATCTTCCAGATTCCGGTCCAGGCTCGGGCGAGAAAAAACCAAATAAGATAACAAACATCAGATGGGCGACGGACAGTTGCAGGGGCTTGATACTCTATCCTGAATACGGCCGAGCGGAACTGTACGAATCCGTTTTCCTTACCGACGGCCCAAAGCCGCCTTTCCTGCCTCCCATGGATATCGCTTCAGCTATCTGGGAGCTGATGAAGAAAATCACGGCGGATAAAACCAGACCTATCGGCGATCGGGTAATCAACGGTATTTCCGCCGTGGGCTTTGAGTTTGAGGTCCCGGATTGGGCGTTCGGCAAAATGGACCGGAAGGTCCGCGCACAGCTCTGGGCGTCTGGGAAGGACGGTACGCCCCTGCGCATTGAGGGGGAGTATCAGGATCCCCAAGGGCAAAACACACGTACAGAAATATCGGACTTCCGCTGGAATGTTCCGCTGGATGAAAACCTTTTTGATCTTGCCGTACCGGAGGGTTGGAATGCCAGCCGAACCCGGACCGAATCGGCGGAATATGCCAATGCGGGGCTCGCTCCAGGCGTCACCCTGCAGATAGGTCCTGACGGTCGTGAGCCGTTGACGGAAACGGATGACATAGCCAGAGTGGTCCGAGGCTATCAGATCACCCATCCTGATTCGGACATTCCCCCTGACGTTCGTATCACGATCGAGCTGAAGCCGGAAGCCATCCAACGGCTGCGTGACTATGCCAATGCTAATCCAAAGGAGTTAATCATCGTCGATTTCAATCGACAGATAAAATTGGTTCCGAATCTCGAAGAGGCCAGTGACACGCAACTGAGCTTCGGTCTTGGCCTGTTGGATCTTCCTCTGGCCGAGTTGGAAGCGAGATATTTCACAACTACCATCGAAAGGAACGGATTATGACCATCCGCGGGCAGCACGGGAAACATCATCTTTGCTTTCATCCAGTCCTGGCCTTTACGGTTTTGGCGGTTATCTTCACAACCGCTCTCATGGCCGCAGGATTATCCGCCGGCCAGACCGAGAAACATACGCTCGAACTCCGGCTCGCTTCATATCAAAAAGTGGAAGGTTGGGAAAAGGTTCCCGGCCCCGAACCGCAGTTTATTCCCCTATGGATTTCGCCCGAAGTTGCTCTGAGCAACCGCGATGTGGCCAGAGCCTACCCCGAGCGGAACCCTGAGGGTAAGCCGTGCGTGGGATTATTGTTCACCGAAGAGGGTGCCCTGAAACTGGCACGCCTGACCAAATCACACATCGGCGAGTTACTGGCCATAATGTTCGACGGCCGGGTCGACTCGGTCCCCAAGATCATGGATGAAATCACCGGCGGACGGGCCATGATACACGGCAACTTTACGGAAGAGGAGGCCGGATCGCTCGCGAAGGGGATCATGTTGAAGTGATCCGCGTCTGCGGGGCGACTCCGTCTCCGGCGCCCGGCGAAGCCACGAGCCCGGATTATTCTTGAAGATTTGTAGCGAGGCGGCGTTGACGGGCATGGATACGCCGCTTCGCTAACCGGCGCGCGAAGGGAGGATTCCGCATAGGTTGCTCATCGATTTACCCGAACCGTACGCCGCCTGGTTTCGGCAAAAGGGATTCCCTAAAAGACTCATAATTAGGTTGCTTGCACAGTCAGCGCGGCTCCGCGGATCACCTTGTGCATGTAAGGCCTTGTCACCTCGACATCCTCGACATTGGCGGTTGAACCGCATGGGGTTTGAAACACAATCACTCCCCCCGCGCCTGTACCGGATACAATTACAGCCACATCCTTCGGGTCGGCAAAAGGCTCCCGGTACAACCCGGGTTTGCAGTCTGAAGTTTTTATTCCAATGACCTTTCCCTCCGCCACCATTTCTTTGAATCGTTTGCGCTCATCCTCACTCATTTTGTCCCAGTTAATTGTATTTTTGTCATGCAGCCATTTAATGAAAGACTCCCTGGTAAAGCCCGCATCGGCCAGTTGCCGTGCGAATGTGGGATGAATCGCGATCATATGCCGCATATCGACGCCGCTCCGGGGCATACCAAAAAAGCCGAAGACTCCCGCGGAAGGGGAGAACAGATCTCTCATCTGCTCCAGTCTCTCTTTAAAGCCGGCCATACTCAAAGTTTCAGAGGGACCGCGCGCTATAAAAATTCCTTCGCATATGGTCACGGTACTCTCTTCGGGCTTGAATCCGATCGAAACCGCATAAGGTTCCCACGGGCTTGCCTTCTGATTTTCCGGGACTATGTAATTTGCATAAGCGGCAGGCTGACCGAGGCCTCCCGGCGACGAATAGACATCCATGCGGCGCCAGCCTATGTTGATCATGCACATGAGCATCGCCCGCCCGATAGTGGCATTGGCCCTGTGGCCCGGAGCCAGATAGCCGGCCTCGTTATTGAGCCCGATTTCCTCGACAATCGGTCCGCTGATGAAGGTTATGGGCAGGATCTCATTGACGATGTGGTACTGGTTGAAGTCTTTGGCGGTAATCGTTTCTATCATGGCAATGATGACGGGAAGATACTCGGGTTTCGCCCCGGCCATCACCGCGCTTATGGCGATCTTTTCCACCGTCGCCCTGCCTTGCTTCGGAAACATGAGCCCGATTTCCTTGTCGGGCGGATACGATGTGCCCGCAAGCATTCTGTCCACGGCCTCTCTCGTCGGCGGCACCACGGGCATGCCGTCGGTCATGAAGTTTTCGGCACAGTACTGCTGAAATTTTTCGTTTGCCTCGGCGTAATCGGCCCCGGTGAATTTTTTGGGGGAATAGTCATAACTGAAATTCCCGACCTCCCTTTCTTCCTTTGTCAGGGGTTTAATGAGCGCGTCATGTATTTCATCAAAAGCCGCCTCTGCAACCGGCTTCATCAATTCAGGATCGGTCTTTGCCACGAGGTAATCGACCGCAGGGACGGCAAGGACGCGGCAGGTCGGCATGCCGTTGATATCTACCAGCAGTTTTTTCGCCTTTATGACTGCGTCGGACACGATTGCCACGCCGGGACAACCCCGTTTTTCCAATCTGGCGCCGGTATCGTGCCTGGATCCGGTCTCCGCCGCTTTGACGCCGTCGATCCACCCGTCGCATTCCTTAGCGATCTGACCGGAAATGTCAGGCGAGTTCGGGATTCCGTAACTGTAATGAGCAAATTCGACGGAAGGGTAGCTTTTCTTCAGCTTGGACTTGATGGTGTCGAAAAAAGACATCGAATCCTGGCCCATCGCCAGTATCGCAATTTTTTTCCCATTCAAACTGCTGAGGCGCGGCGCAGATAATCCATGCCTTTCGGGGTGCGCGAGCTCGCCGTGAGGCTCCAATATTTCAAGCGTTACCGGGCCTTTCGCCCCGGCTCCCTTTGTCCCGTCCGCACAGCCGAGTGTCGAACCTGCTCCCAGGCCCACTACTCCTGCGGCCGCACTCTGAATAAAGGTTCTCCTGCTTTCTTGCATGCTGTTTTGAGATTCCATAGTTCTCCCCTTATTGAACAACTTTGAAGCTGGCGCGAATCCGGATGTCCGCCGAGGATGCACCAATCAATAGATCGACCGTTCCCGGTTCCAGTTCCCACCCGTTCTTTTTCTCATTCCACCACGCAAGCGATTCCGCTTTTAGCGGGATCTGCACTGTCTTCGCCTCCCCGGGCTTCAAAGAAATTCGCTGGAATCCTTTCAGTTCCTTCAGAGGACGCTCGACTGCGGATTTTGGGAATTGAGCGTACAGCTGCACGACTTCATCGCCTGCGCGCTTTCCGGAGTTCCGAACCCGTACACTGACCATCAGGTTCTGGTCCTTTGCCAGTGTGGACGAACTCAGCTTCACATTCGAGTATGTGAAGGTCGTAAAGCTCAAGCCGTGTCCGAATGGGTATAGAGGATCCCCTTTGAAATACATATAGGTGCGCCCATTGCGAAGGTTATAGTCCTCAATCGGCGGGAGCTGATCGAGCGATCTGGGCCATGTCTGCACGAGCCTGCCGGCCGGATTGTAATCGCCAAAAAGAATATCGGCAATTGCCGTTCCTTGTTCCTGCGCCGCGTGCGTTATGTGCAGGATCGCAGGCACGGTTGCCTGGCTCCAGTTGATGGCATAGGGAAAACTTGAAATGAGCACCACGACCGTCCGGGGATTGGCTGCGTAGACCAGCTTTGCCAGCTCTTCCGAGGGGAGGTCGATCGATTCGCGGTCCCGTCCTTCGCGCCCCTCGCCCGGTACCGTGCACGGTTTCGTGGAGGCATCCTGATTGAACATTCCGGCCGGCGACTTCATATCCGCGCCGCAAAGCGGATGATTTCCTACGACGACAACGGCAATATCGGCGGATTTGGCCGCGGTTACGGCGGCGTTATTATCGTTGTTTGGGGCAAAAGTGACGGCAACGTTGGCGCCGGCTTTGTTTTTGACTCCCTGGAGAACGCTTATGCTGTAAGGGGTTGTTCCGCTGTAAAGATCATAGAGCACATTTTCCGCCAAAGTCCCGATCACGGCTATCGACTTGATCTTCTTCCGGTCGAGCGGCAGAAATCCTCCCGCGTTCTTCAGCAGTACGGTGGATTCGAGTGCTACTTGCTTTGCTACGTTTTTGTGTTTCTCCGTATTCCATGGCTCCGGTTCCCCGGCAGCCCCGATTTTTGTATAGGGCACCATTTCCGGCGGGTCGAGCAAGCCCAGCTTCAGCATGGTTTTGTATTTGCCGCGCAGCACAGTGTTCAGATCAGCTTCAGTCAGCAGATTTTTGCTTAAAGCTTCTTTGATCGAAGCGGGGGATCCGCCTCCGAGGAATTGGTTCACACCGACCTTTATCGCCGCGACGGTCGTTTCCAGATCCGATTTCATATATTTATGCAGATTGACCACGTGGCCCATGGCGCCCGCGTCGGAACTCACGATCCAGTCTGCTCCCCACTCTTTACCGACAACCTCCTTGAGAACAGGATTCACAGTCATGGGAATTCCGTTCCAGGCGTTATAGGAAGCCATGTAGGATTTCGCGCCTGCGTCCTGAAACACCATGCGAAACGGGACGGAATAGTATTCACGCATGAGACGTGTGCCGAAATTGGAGGAAGAGAAGCCTCTGGTAGTTTCGTTGCTGTTCGCAAAAAAGTGTTTCAGGAGAGCGGCTGCCTGCCAGTATTTGGGATCGTCCCCCTGAATTCCCCTTGCGAACGCAGTCGCCATGGTTCCGGTCAGGAAAGCGTCTTCGCCATAGCTTTCATCGTTGCGTCCCCATCGGGGATCGCGCGCGAGATCGCACGTGGGTCCCCACTGGACCAGTGCGGACCGTTTATATTTATCGTTCTGGGTCGCATAGCGGGCCTCGTATCCTTCGACTGCGCCTGCGCGGCGGATCAGTTCCGGGTCCCACGTCTCTCCCATGCCGTAAACTTGAGAGAAGGAAGTTGTGGGGATTGCTGCGGCGCCGGGGCGGCCGCCTCGAAGAACGGCTTGATGAATGCCTTCGGAGCTGGAGTAGCCCGGAATGCCCAGCCGTTTAACGGCAGGATTTGCAAAAGCAGCGATTTTTTCTTCCAGCGTCATCAGAGTCAGAATGTTGTCTGCCCTCTGTTCCAATGAAAGTGCGGGATTCTGGAAAGGATACTGAGATCCTTGTTCTGAAATCGCGGTCCCGCACGCTCCGATCAGCAACAACACAGTCAAAAAGAAAACAGGTCCTCTCATGAAGCCCTCCTCGATGAAAACGCTCACCTCCGGCAAACCTGGAAACAAGGCAGATTAGATAAAATATACATTGTGTATATTTTATGGATTGCTATTATAGGGCCGTGTAAATTGACAATTCAATTCTTTTCGGGCTTATCCGGATTTAGTCCCATTGATTCGGTCGGACGAACCATCAATCAGCCCAAACCACAGGGGGGATCCATGACTTGCCGCACCCACATTTCGATTGCAGCCCCGCTAGTTTTATTTTTCGCTTGTTCGGTTTTTGCACAAGCTCCGCCTGCCGGACCGGGCGCGCAGCCAAAGGAAATGCCGGCGGCCAAACGCTGGGGTATGCCGCCCATGCCTAAAAAGGGTCTTTGCCCGCTGCCGATCCTTCCGGCTCTGCCGGCTTATGAGGATGCCTCCTTTTTCGCACAGAACGATGTTCCGCATGGCAAGGTCGAGCAGGCGAACTATAAAAATTTTGCGGGGGCTGACAAACGGATGCACGTCTACCTGCCGCCCGGCTACGAAAGGGATGACAGCGCGCGGTACCCTGTCCTTTACTTGAATCATGGAGGCGGGGATGATGATTCCAAGTGGACCTCGGCCGATCCCCGCGCCGGCGGAAACGCGCAGTTCATCCTCGACAATTTGATTGCCGCGGGGAAGGCAAGGCCGATGATTATCGTGATGCCCAATACGCGGAGTTGCGCCAGCGCAACCCCTTCCGCCCCCGGCAAAGACGACGCCTGCACTCAGGAGTATCTGCAAAACATAATTCCTTACATCGACTCGCATTACCGGACTAAAGCGGACCGGGCCAATCGCGCATTGGCGGGCCTGTCGATGGGCGGATTTGTCGTGATGCACACGGGTTTGCCTCGCCTGGACACATTCAGCGAGTTGTACGTCTACAGTTCAGGGCACACGAACGAAGCAGGCCTGAAACAGTTTGCGGAAAATTTCGAGCCTCTATTGAAGGATCCCAAAACGAACGATCTGTTCCGCGTACCTTATTATATGGCGGCCGGGGAAACCGACATCGCGCTTCAAAACGGCCAGAAGGTGATGGCGCTTTTCAATCAAAATGGAATCCGGAATTTCTGGGTGTTGAGTTCCGGTGGGCATGAATGGGCAAACTGGCGCCGGTATCTCTACCAGACCGCGCAAGTCATGTTTCCCGAATGTCCCGGGAACTGATTGTTCCCTGACAGCCGGCACGGTAAGCATTATGAAACGAAGGTATTTGTTTCGCCGCGCCCTGTGCTGTACACCATGATTCCGTGGCCCGCAAAAAAGAGATCAAAGGAATCTATTCTGCCCTTCTAAAAAGCCGGTGGGAGAGAATTCTCCTGGTGGCGCAGTAACTTTTCATCGAAAAGGGTATCGAATCTGCGGATAGGGTAGCAAAAACTTATCGGAAACCGGTTTCCTGTCTGAAATCTTCGGATTGTTCCTCCCTTCCTCTTGAGTTCGATACATTGGCCTATTCCGGGATACTGGCGAAAAACATCAATGCAGTCCCTTAAGGTCTGTGAACAGTATGGTTAAGAGAGAATTCTAATGATGCATGGATATGTTATTATATATAAATTATTCTATATTATATGTTTTTATATATCTTTTTAAAAAAGCGATATGCTATAATATATAAATATGGACGATGATACAAAAAAGCATATCAGGCGTAGACCTTTAAGGCTAAAAGGGCTTCCTGCGGATTTTCGGGAAAAACTAAAAGATGCCAGGATCAATCGCGGCTGGGGTCAGAGGGAACTAGGAGCCGAAATTGGGTTGCCACAGCCGCACATATCGGCGATTGAATCGGGCGACGTTGCGCCCCGTTTTGACACGCTACTTGACATCGTTCGGGTTCTCGAACTGGACCTCCTGCTCGTTCCCCGGTCCCTTGTTCCCGCGGTACAGTCCCTCATACGTGAGCAGAGGGAGCCCGATTCTGCTGAGAAACCTCTATATGCAGGCAATGACGAAAAGTCAGGATAATAGAAAAGGGACTATGATGAAATATGATCCCAAAAACCTGAACACGCTCGCGGTTCATCTGCACAAACGCCGAATTGGAGTAATGAACCGGCTCGGCGGTGACCGCTATCTTTTCTCATTCGAGCAGGATTATATTGACGACTCCAACCGACCGACGCTCAGCCTTTCTTTTAAGGGGCAGTCCGGCGGACTGGTCTTTCCAACACGCGCCGTTGCGACACGATTGCCGGCATTTTTCTCGAACCTTTTGCCGGAAGGCCATCTTCGTGAGTACCTCGCTGCGCACGCCGGAGTTAAGCCTCAGCGCGAATTTTTCCTCCTCGCGATACTCGGGGAAGATCTTCCCGGCGCGCTCATCGTGGCGCCTATCGATAGGATACAGGATTCTATTGCACCCGATGAAGGAAAACGCGATCAGGGTGAGCATGCGACGGAGCCGGTTCTCAGGTTCTCACTCGCGGGAGTACAGCTGAAATTCTCGGCCCTCATGGAAGCCTCGGGCGGCCTGACTATTCCTGCAGATGGAAAAGGAGGTTCGTGGGTGGTGAAGCTGCCATCCGGCCGATTTGCGTCGGTGCCCGAAAACGAATACACAATGATGTCGCTTGCGCGAGAGATAGGCATCGTGGTTCCACCCATTCACTTGGTCAATGTGAGCGACATTCGCGGACTGCCCGCCGATGCCGGTATAATGGAAGGGAAAGCGCTTGCTGTGCGGCGCTTTGACCGCAGCACCCGTGCAGAGAGCATCCACATGGAAGACTTTGCTCAAGTTTTCGGT
>JAEAME010000675.1_pt1 | contig 31576 bp, 32 predicted proteins | sample 8958731 | NCBI WGS metagenome assembly JAEAME01 (sample SAMN16933194, study PRJNA681113) | bioreactor sludge metagenome | isolation source: anerobic bioreactor sludge (Control) | place: India:Bengaluru | collected 2018-10-24
AGTCTATGATCAATTACCACAAGGAGGAATAAACCAAATGCAAAAAATTATCCCCAATTTATGGTTCGACAAAGAAGCCAAACAGGCGGCTGAGTTTTATATGGCTGTCTTTGACAATTCTAAAATCAACTTTATAACTCTCATACCAGATACCCCGTCTGGCGATGCGGAGCTGGTCGGGTTTCAGATTATGGGATATGAGTTCATGGCGATCAGCGCTGGGCCGTTGTTCAAGATCAATCCTTCCATATCATTCCACGTCAGGTGCAGGACCGTTGCCGAAGTGGATCAAATCTGGGAAAAACTCTCTCCAGGCGGAACGGTCATGATGGAACTGGGGGAATATCCATTCAGCCAGCGCTATGGCTGGATCCAGGATAAATACGGCGTGTCCTGGCAGGTCATTTACACTGAGGGAGATTTCCAGCAGCGGGTCATGCCCGCCCTGATGTTTGTCGGTGGTGTCTGCGGCAAAGCGGAAGAAGCGATGGGTCTCTACACCTCGGTTTTCAAAAATGCAAAATCGGAGGTTCTGGCTCGCTACGAGAAAGGCGAAGATCCCGATAAGGAAGGAACCGTGAAATATGCGCAATTCATGCTCGACGGACAGGAATTCGGCGCCATGGATTCTGCCTGGGAGCATAATTTTGGCTTCAACGAGGGTGTTTCTTTCATCGTCAATTGCACAGATCAAAAAGAGATCGATTATTTCTGGGAGAAACTTTCGTCCGTGCCTGAAGCGGAGCAATGCGGTTGGATCAAAGACAAATATGGCGTTTCGTGGCAAATTATTCCAGCGAATATGGGAGAGCTCATTGGAAAAAATCCTGAAAAGACCACACCCGTGATGCTCCAGATGAAGAAAATTATCATCGCCGATCTGGAGAAGGCAGGAGCAGAAAGGTGAATGAGAAACCACTAATTTCTCAAATTTCACTATTAAGTGACAGAAGGAAAATACCAAATTTCCTGTCATGCTGTCATTGCGAGCGGAGCGAAGCAATCCCTTAACTTTCTGTGGTTCAATAAGATTGCTTCGGCAAAAAAACGCCTCGCAATGAAATAAAACTAAAAATTGAATATTTTTAGAGTGGATTTATGAATAAAAAAGACATCGCTACTTCATTTTTACGTCTTGCCTCTTCAGGCGAAGTTCGTAAGGCTTATAAGCAATTTATCCATCCCCAATTTCGTCATCACAACGCCTATTTCAAGGGCGATCGGGAATCATTTCTGAAAGCAATGGAAGAAAACGCCCAGCAATTTCCGAATAAGACATATCAGACCTTGCGTGTGCTTGAAGACGGGGATCTGGTTGCTGTTCATGGCAAAGTAGTACTATCACCAGACTCTCAATGGTCAGTCATCCACATTTTTCGGTTTGAGAATAACCAGATCATTGAATCGTGGGAAGCGTCGCAGGAGGTGCTAAAAGATTCTCCCAATGAAAACGGATTATTTTAAGGAACAAGCATAGCGCAGCCAAGCTGCAAAATAATTGCTCAACACAAAGTCACAAAGCGGGCACAAAGGTCACAAAGATAAAAATTGTCTTAGTCTTTCTTTGTACTCTTAGTGCCTTTGAGTTTGAAAAATTTTTTTGACAAAAATAAAGAGTTGACTTGTAATATTTTAGTATTATCTCCCTCTTTCAATCGGTGGGGCGAGCAAACGCCAATGAAACTGAGCAGAAGGGCAAAGACAGAAATGCAAAGAGCAAAAGATATGAACGCAAAACAACCTGCCTTGCTGGCAGGCAGGCATGAAGAGCTACTCAAAACATTGCAAGCCCGTTTTGAAAAAAAACATGAACCGCTATAAAGGACTTGAATGGGCTAAAGTATCCCGCAGGCTTGCGGGAGAAGCTAATCCTGAAAAACTGTGGTCACTCCATGAAATGGAAAGAACTGGCGGTGAGCCAGATGTTGTTGGTTATGATAACAGGACGGGTGAATACATTTTTTATGATTGTTCGGCGGAAAGTCCGAAAGGCCGCAGAAGCCTTTGCTACGACCGTGAAGCGCTGGAATCAAGGAAAGAACATAAACCAGAAAATAGCGCTATGGATATGGCAACTGCCATGGGCATCGAGATTTTAACGGAAGAGCAATATCGCGAGCTGCAGAAACTTGGAAAGTTTGATACGAAAACGTCGATCTGGTTGAAAACACCTGCTGAAATTAGAAACCTCGGCGGCGCTATTTTTGCTGATCGTCGCTATGATCATGTCTTCGTGTATCACAACAGTGCAGAATCTTACTATGGCGCCAGGGGGTTCCGTGGCTCGCTAAGGGTCTAAATTTTCCACAGATAGTTAAATTTGAATTTGAGAACGGATTACGCAACAGAGAGGAATGCAACAGACCAGGTTCTGTCCATAAATGTCGCTGGTAACTTGAAGCGCGCACTGGCGTGCAGCAAGCGGTTCCAGAGGACGGCATTACTTCGCTCGGCAGTCGCTGAGCCGCGGCGTTGGTCATTGCGCAACTTACAATACCCTTCCAGGACAATACAGAAAATTCATCTTGCTTTTTCAATTGACAATGATTAAATTTAAACTATTAAATTTTACATGCTAAATGCACGTATAACAAAACTTCTGGTCCCATTTGCTTTCCATGTTTTGTGAAGAAGACTAGCGTTGGGATTTGGAAACAGCATGGTGAAATGGAAATCAGAAAAGGTACAGTATCAGGAAAATAAAAAACAAAGTACTCACCGAAAAAATGTCTACTGATAAAAAAATGAAATTTTCTATTAGTGGAAAATGATTTTAAATAAATCGGATGGTTTATCAATAGGTTAGGCCAGTGCGAGAATATGGCGATTAGTGGAATATAATAAACAATAATTCCCATGAATGAAAATATAACGTTTTTATTTTTAGGCTGGCTATTGGGTTTGATAAGCAGCCTCTTAACCAGTCTATTGATGTTCTTGTTGGAGGGACGACGAAAAACTCGTGAGAGTCGTTTAAATGACATTCGCATTGCGCGTAATTGGGCTAAAAATGGGAAGAAAGAAAGTTTGCGGGGTTTTGATCTCTCAGGCGCAAATCTTTCTGGGAAAGATTTATCAGGAGCAGATATTGAAGATGCTAATTTTGAAGGTGCCAGGTTGTATCGAACCAACTTTACCCATGCTAATTTAAGAGGCGCGAATTTCCGAAAATCGAAAATGGTTGGCGCTATTTTTAAAGAAGCAAATTTGTATTCTGCGGATTTCTCAAACAGTTCAGCGATAGAAACCGACTTCACTGAGGCAATATTAGAGGAAACGAATCTGAAACATGTAAAGAAATTTGAAAGCTGTATATGGACGTCTGTAAAAAGATATAAAGATGCGATGTTGAGTAAAGAGTTGAAAGAAGAAATTGAAAAACCAAATACACCTATTGTTCAGTAACGCCTTAAAGTCAGAGCTTAATTCAAAATTCGGTGATAGGCAAAAAGAAAGCTTCCCCAAAAAGTTAAAAAGCATGACAAGTTTTGAATGAAGGCAGACACAAATTTGTAGTTTAACCCAGAGGTAAGCTTGACTGGCAAGTAGCAGCATGATCTTCGTGATCGGGTAGTTCCAACGTCTGTTCTTCGATCAAAATTCATCTTCTGCTTCGCCGCTGCTGAAAATCGTGTTAAGCGACCTTGTAAAAGGAGAATCACTGTGAAACGATTAGGAATACTGGTGACAATCACCTTTGTCCTCGGCATCGTGTCGGCACTGGCACTCATTCTGCAATACCTGGCTCTCGCCGACATTGCTAAGGAACCAAACTCAATCCTCGAATGGAGAATTGTCGGAGTCGGTATGCTCATTCTGGCAGGTTTTGTGATTTCGACGTTTGCCACAGTTATCGTTTTGCTCAAACTACCACTACTATCGGGCGGCACAGCAAAACATCAAGAAGAAGCCTGACCAGCAATTGCTCGCCGCTCGCGTCAGAAACGCTACGCTGCAGGTTAGATCCAGTCACCGAAAGTAAAACCCAAATCAAAGGACCCTTAAAATGAAACTCCATCTCCTCTTTTTAATTCTTCTTTTTGCAACGACATCATTGATCGCTCAGCCAATTATCATAGATCACACGTGTACCAATATCTATAAAATTCCAACTTCCTACATTAACGATGCAAAAACGAATCTTCACATTGGATACGGATTCACATCTCACGGCAGTCAAATTGTAACTGGAATGTCAGGATTAGTCAATTTTATGAATTCGAAAGGTTATCCAGAAAATTTATTCAAATGGAATCATTCGGGTTCAGATGGAGCACTTCATTTATATGAAGGCGATGGTTACGGTGAGGGTGATCTCGATCATGATGCGGGTTACCATCCCAATTGGGTCAATGAAACCAGAGAATTTTTGGGAACACCCAATGACCAGGGGCATGGCATTAAGCACCCTGAAACAAATGTCATCATGTGGGCCTGGTGCGGGCAGTTATCCGGCTACAGCAGTGATGATGTTAATAATCTGTATATTAATGAAATGTGCCAATTGGAATCGGATTATTTTGGAGTCACTTTCGTCTATATGACCGGCCATTCCGATGGATCAGGTTTAGAAGGAACGCTTCATAAGAATAATCAGCTCATCCGAAATCATTGCATCCAGAACGACAAAGTCCTTTTTGACTATTATGATATCGAATGTTATGATTCCGATGGCAATTATTATGGTGATAAACATGTGCGTGATGACTGTTCTTATGATGGGGGCAACTGGGCAAAGGAATGGCAAAATTCTCATACCTTAGGAACAGACTGGTACCAATGCGAATCCGCTCACTCAGAGCCGCTGAATGCAAATTTAAAAGCTTTTGCTGCCTGGTGGATGTGGGCTCGTCTTGCTGGTTGGGACGGGGAATCCCAGGGAACAAGCACAGGTGATGATCGTTTTATATATCATCCATTAACCTTCGAACTGGAGCAGAACTATCCCAATCCCTTTAATGGAAGCACGACGATACAATTTTCAATACTTGAAAAAGCAAAAGTAAAATTGACCATTTATAACATTGAAGGTCAGGTGATTTCAAATTTAATCGATGAATTTCTGGAAGCCAAAAATTACTGTATTCCGATAACCTTTGATAAATATCCATCTGGAATATACTTCTACAAATTGCAGGTAGGGCATGATTATCAGATAAAAAGATTTTTATTCTTAAAATAGCTTCATATTTTCAGGTTAGCTCATATTTAATGTCAAATATTATCTACGGAAAAAATCCAATTATCGAGGCTTTAGAGGCGCGGAAGCCTATCAATAAGATTTATCTTGCCACTGGTTCAAAGCATCCAATTGATAAGAAGATCATTCAATTGGCCCGTCAAAACGGCGTTCCAGTGCGGGAAGTGGATCGAAAAAAATTGATCGAGTTGGCAGGGCATGATAAAAGCCAGGGTGTGGTTGCCATTTTGACTGAAATTGGTTACGGCACGATGGATGATGTTTTCAATCGAGCCGCACAACGACAGGAGTCGCCCCTCATTGCCATTCTCGATGAAATTCAAGATCCGCATAATTTCGGAGCGATCATCCGATCGGCTGAGGCGTTTGGTTTTCATGGCATCGTCTTTCCGAAAGATCGTTCGGTTGGAATAACAGATACTGTCGCCAAAACCGCTGCTGGAGCGGTATCCCATATTCCAATTGTTCGGGTACAGAATTTAGCGCAATGGATGAAAGAGCTCAAAAGCCAAAACGTCTGGATCGCTGGAGCGGATCAGCAGGCTGAGATGAGTTTTTATGAAGCTGATTTAAATCGTCCTCTGGCAATTGTTATCGGTAACGAGGGCAAAGGAATGCGTCGTCTCATCAAAGAGAGCTGTGATTTTTTGGTGCGAATCCCGATGGTCGGTCAGATCAATTCGTTGAACGCCTCAGTAGCGGCGGCGTTGATTTTTTGTGAAGCACGGCGGCAGCGTGAGTCTGGCAGCAAGCTTTCTGCGTCAACTTAATTCTAATTTTTTAACAAAGAGAAACATAGGTTTACACCAGATGCGAACAGGCATGTGCAGACAGAAATATTTTCTGGTACCATACCCCATGTTCTGTGCAAGCTATGGCAATAAAATCATTTTCCTCGTCTGCGAGAAACCTTCCGCGTCCAGCCGATAAAAATAGATTCCGCTGGTAACAGTCTTTCCTAACGCATTGTTTCCATCCCACATAATTTTATAATTTCCGGGCTTTTGCTCCTCATCAATCAACGTTCGTATTTGCTGACCCATCAGGTTAAAAACATGTATTCGAACTTTGGTTGTGGTATGAGTGGAATATGGAATAACGGTCGTTGGATTAAATGGATTCGGATAGTTCTGACCTAATTCCATGGAGGTCGGTACGGTTGGCGTTGAACCTGGCTCATTCACTGCTAAGAGCAGCAACGCCGCCATGACGTTCAATTTGCCGTATCCCCATATATTGTTGGGAACTTGACCGGTGTAGCTATCGGTTCTGGCAGATGCAATAATTGCCTGTCGAATTTCGTCAGGTTTTTTGTTGGGATTTTGCTGCAAAATTAAAGCGATTGTCCCGCTGACATGCGGTGCTGCAAAGCTGGTTCCTTGAGAAAGCGCATGTTTATTATCCCTGGCAATATAAGCATTAGGCCATTGAGAATAGCTGGATTTAAAGATAGAAGACGCCGAACTAGGAGGGGCATCCGTCGAATAACTGGCTGTGATCATTTCTCCCGGAGCGGATATCTCTGGCTTTATCCGACCATCGCGCGTTGGACCGGGACTGGAAAAGGTTGAGGCATCGCTGACAATGAGAGTAGAGCTCTGTAACGTATTGCCATCCAGATCGGTCCATTTTTTCTTTGTAATATATGAGCCAACCGTAATCGTATTGAAAGCAGTGCCAGGAGTTCCGACAATCATTGAATTGTCGATATTTGATGTAATAGATGCATTCATGGACGAACCAGAAAGCCACAGATCAAAACGTCCCGTAGAACCATTTATATTGATTTTCCAGACTCCTTGCTTGGGATATTGCGCGGCCGTATTATCATAAACTTGGATAAGGATCTGTTTATCTCCATTTAAAGGGGATGCTCCAGATGGCGCATTGCTAATTACAATCGCTCCATCCTTCGTATCTTTACCTGATTCACGTCCGCTATTTATCGGTCCGAGTGTCTCGCCGGATGGGGATGTCACTTTAATCGAATAGCTATATTTGGCATCGTACCAGCCCTCAAAAACAACATAGTCATTAACATTGTTAGCGTTTGGTGTGTAAGAAGGAATCGTAAATTGGGTTTCAATATTTGCTGCAATAATGCTAAAGGTGCCGCTGGCGTGAATTGGATTATCACCATCGTTGCCGGCTGAAACCACAATGGCTTTTCCTTTTGGTGTTGATTTTGCTAAAATTTGATCCAGCCACTGTTCACTCAAATCTGTACCATCGTGAGGCCCAAGACTCCCTCCTAAACTTAAATTGATAACGTAGGGCATATTCCAGGCAGTTGCAACACTATCAATGAAATTGGAGGCATTCATGTAATCATTTGATTCAAAGTTAAACGATTTAGAATCAGTCGTTCCCTTTACGATAATCAAATCAGCTTCAGGTGCAACACCAATATAAGTGCCCGATGGGATACCGTTTCCTGTAGATCGACCATTTCCCGCCGCAGAACCTGCCACATGGGTTCCATGCCCGACATAATCTCTTTCATTTACCGTACCAATGCCTTTGAGTGCATTGTTAATTTCCTGTTCAGTATATAATGTGCCACTGTATTGATCGGAACCGGCTTCCGTCAGATCGAGCAATAGCTTGATTCGTGTGGTTCCATCAGCATTCCGAAAGTCGTCATGTCGCCAGTCAATACCCGTATCCACGATTCCAATAATAACTCCTTTTCCAGACAGACTGTATTGTTGACGAGCTTGCAGAGCGCCGATTTCTGTCATGCTCACATCATTATGAATGGTGGCAACTCTTGAACCCTGAATGTACAAGATTTCAGGATTCACTACCAAATCTGGAATCATATCAATTGGCAATTTCGCTGTAATTATATTTTCAATTCTTGCCTGAACCGTCACCCCCAATTTGTGGAGCGTTGAATTGGACAGGGTCGTTTTGATCATGACTTTGATATTTGTAATCATTTCGGCATAGTTTTTTCCGGTCATCTGGTGATAAACCAACGATTTTAATTCTGGATGATCCAATATTAAAGCCAATCGTGGATCAAGTTTCTGATAATCGCTTGGAGATAATTGACCCGAAAAACCTGGTCCGATCATGATGCAACATAACAAAAGAGGAAATAGAATTTTTATTTTCAAATTCATAACTATTCTCCTTAAAGTTTTTGAATCTCCCCAGTCGAATCAGGAGGCTGAATCTTAAGCTCTCTCGACCCCTGTATCGATTCAACAAATTGCATCTTTGCCAGATCATAAAGCGAGCGGGCTGGCAATTTTGCGGTGTAAATTTGCCCGATATTGGCGACAATTTGAACACCTTTTTTTTGAAGCACCTCGCGATGTAAATCCGTTAGCGCTTCGGTTGATTTAAATACAATTGATATAGTCTGATCAAGCTGAGATTTTTCATTTAATGATTTTATTTTCATGCGCAAGTTTGCATCTATTTTTTTCTCAGCCTCGGGGTCTTTGCAGCTTAGTAGTGCGAATACAAGAACGAAGAAAATAGCAGAAAAATAATGGGTATTGGAATTCACCTTTAAATTACCTCCAAATTTTAATTTTCAAAAAAAGAAATTGTTGACTGTTACTGTAACTATATTTCGGCTGGTTTTGTTGCGCTGTTTTTAGTCACAATGTTAAATTTAATTGACATATTGTGGGTCGGTGTGTTAAATATCACATGCGAAAGATGAAAGATATTAATTTTAAAAATTAAGAGCTACTGCAATCAGGTGAAATTTTATAGGCAAGCTATCCAGAAACTAAAGTTCAATCCAAAATTCTAATATCGAAATATCACTTATTTAAAATTCTTAGAAAAATTGTAGAGTGCAGTGATTGTGTCACTGTCTGAATTGACACAGTCAATTCACTCCAAAGCTATCAAAAAATGAATTTCTAAACTTTAAATTAATATGAAAAATTTTGGGTGCAAAAAAAACTCTAGCTTCGCTGCACGCTTTTCTTATACTTTTTTCTCATAAATACGATAGGTCTTATAAACCCTGGCGCCAATATTTTTCAATGCAGTATTCATGGGATCATTGTTTTCCAGAATCCAGGAAAATTCGCCCCAATTGTATCCTTTCTCAACACCTTTGCGATAGGTTTCCAGATAAAAAACCGAATCGATACCTTTGTTGCGATATTCTTCAATTACGCCCATGATGACCACCCGAAGACGATGGATTTTTTTAGAATAGTACAACAATTTAAAAATGCCAAACGGAAACAGTCGCCCATTGATTTTTTTTAGAGCCTGATTAACATCCGGTACTGCCAGCGAAAAGCCGATCGGTTTGCCATCTATTTCCGCGAAGAAAACAATATCGGGATCGATGATCTGGATAAGCTCTTCTGCGATGTGATCGATTTCGTGATCGGTCGCCGGCACAAAGCCCCAGTTTTTTTCCCAGGCATGATTGTACACCTGTTTTACCCGAGCTAATTCGTTAAAATAATCTTTTTTATTGATCGTTCGAAACGTAACATTACAGCGAGCTTTGATTCTTTCCACTACTTTGACGACGCGCTCTGGAATTGGAGTGTTGGTGTCCATACAATACGCCCATAAATCCATCGCTTTGGTGAATCCATAGCGCTCGACAAAATTTTGATAGTACGGCGGGTTGTGCGACATCAGGATCACTGGCGGCGTTTCAAAACCATCGACCAGCAAGCCGCAGACTTCATTCTGGGAATAATTTTCTGGTCCGCGAATACGGTCGAGCTTTTTCATCTTCGCCCAATCCATGACGGTATCGAGCATTTTTTCTGCTACCTGATAATCTTGGATCGTTTCAAAGAAGCCGAAAAATCCGACATTCTCTTCATGAACCTGATTGTAACGATTGTTTAGAATTGCGACGATGGTTCCGACAGTTTCTTTGCCTTGTCGGGCAATAAAGAAATCAGCTTCCGAGTGCTCGAAGAACGGATGTTTCTTTTTATCGAACAAAGCTTTTTGTTGGCTAATCAACAGCGGCACCCACTGGGGATCTTGACGATAAATTTTCCAGGGAAGCTTTATGAAATCATTGAGGTCTTTTTTGGTTTTGACTGGAACAACTTCGATCTTATTGTGAGGCATCTTAAATTTTCCTCTCTCCTATATGAATTAAGACTATGCGGTTTAATAGATGCTGTTTAGTTGGTTCACAAGTATTCCAGTTCTTCTCCGTTCTTATAGACAGTGACATCGTAATCTTCATCATCTAAATTAAATTCTACTTTGCTCTGTCTAATTATCTCAGCAAGTATCTCTTTCAAGAAGCCATGATCTATCGCCTCTTTAAATTTTATGAGCAATTCAGGAATGTTTATGATTGCTTCAATGCAAGACATATATCGAGTGACGATGGCATTGATGGAGTATTGTCGCTCCGCCTGTTCTTGAATTTTATGCCTGATGACCTCGACTGCATCGGCTGATTTCACGACAAATGTTAGAGGGTACTTCTCAATCTTATCAATGTCAAGAAAGTACTTTTTTACATCGACAGTTTCGGTAACTTGAAAAAATCGACCTAAAGGTTTCATTACGAAATCGATTCCACCGTCATTGGCATTGGTTCGACCAGTTTTGTACAATTTAAGATTGTCTTTTTGAATTTCATCTGGTTCGAATCCCCAATAGATATTCTTATCGTGATAGAAATATTTGAGGATACTATAACTGACGATCTCAAAAATGCGAGCATCGATTGACGGTTGCAGAAGTCCAATGATGAAATCTACTAACTCCTGTTCTTCAAATTTTTTTGCTCCCTCACAAAATTTGATAAATCGCTCAAAAGCATTTTTCTTTGCTTCCACATAAGCATCAATAATTTGAATTATTGCTTCAGCCAGATCATATTTTTTTGAGTTGATTGCGATTCGATAAGGTTTTGATTGAACCAGTATCTATTGGTGTTGGGGTCTCGAAGGATTGGAATATATTCACAAGCTGGAAAGAATTTTTTGAATTCTTCGTTCAGACGGTGATTCAAGGCATGGTTCTGAAGTTTTTTACCAAACGGGAGTTCTCGTTGTCTTTTGAAAAGGTCAGAAAAGACCGCACCTTGATAATCGCTGTAATTTTCCGATTTATGGAATTTATGGGAGATGTAGTCTTCAATCAAAACGTAGATCGCGTAGAAATTAGCAAAGCTCCCCCGGGACTTGGAACCCTTATTGGCGGATTTGGTTTTGATATTCAAATATTGAATCAGTTCGCTGTTGGAGAATATCGAATCTGATATTTTAGAAAAATTTTTCTTTAAAATGTCTTTGATCGTTTTGGTGAATTCATGTTCCATTTAGAATGTTCCTCAAAGGATTAACGCCGTTTGTTTTTCGCTAATCGGTGGCTCGTAAGATTTGCGTTCACGACGTAATAGTTTCCCATTATACTCAGTAGTAATTTGCAAGCGACGCAATCCAATTTTCACATAATCTTCATTGATTTCTACGCCTATCGATTTACGGTTGAGCTTCTGGGCAACGTAAGATGTGGTAAAGGTACCAGAAAATGGATCTAGAACTAAATCGCCTTCATTGCTACTGGCTTTGATGATCCTTTCCAGCAGGGCGATTGGTTTCTGGGTCGGATGATTTTCGTATTCATCCATCCGGTATCGTACGCGCGGGATTTCCCATACATTACCCGGTACTTTTTTTGAGTTGTAAACCGTTGGCACTGATTTTCTATAGTCGATAAGCTTCCGTATTGCTCCTGTTTTTGCCGCTATGACTATGTCATCAGAGTTAAAAGTATAATTGTATTTGTTCTTTACACAATGAAGGATCGGCTCATAAAGTGATCCGAAATATTTGCGCGCTTGAACGCTAGAACTGTCATAGTACCAGATAATTCGGGAAAGAATAGTCAGCCTTTCTCTCAAGAATATATCGAAATATGGCATATTTTGAGTTGCCGTCATGACATACAGTGTTCCCGCGTTTTTAAGTTTGTTTAGGCAGACTTCCAGCCATTGGTAGCACCAATTCAAATATGAATCGTCGGACTCCCACCGATCCGGCAAATCCACAAATTTCTTCCCAATATTATAAGGAGGATCAGCAAAAATTAGATCAATCGATTCATTCTCAATGCTGGCAAGGGTTTCTATCGCCTCTCCCCATATTATTTTCTGCCCATTCTTTTCGAATATTTTCATAAACTAATCCGAATAATTTTGAAAAGTGCTTCGGTTTCAAGTTAGCGATTGATGATATTTTAAGATTGAAAATATAACGAAACGATTAATGTTATGTTATTAAATCAAACCAAATTGTTTCCCCAATTGATTAAATATCGCCAAAACCTGATCCAGCTCACTGTCTGTGTGAGTTGCCATGTAACTGGTTCGCAGCAATGCATTTCCTGGCTCAACTGCTGGACTGACAACTGGATTGGTAAAAATTCCATTTTCAAACAATAATTTCCAGAAGAGGAAGGTTTTCATATCATCGCCGATGACGATGGGAATGATCGGCGTTTCTGAGACTCCGGTATCGAATCCCATTTCAGAGAAACCCTTTTTCATTTTGTGCGTGTTTTTCCAGAGCTGCTCCAATCGTTCTGGTTCCTCGATCAGAATTTCCAACGCTTTGCTAACAGTTGCCACTGCAGAAGGTGGCATACTGGCAGAAAAAATAAACGATCTCGCATGATGTTTAATATAATTAATTACCTTTTTCTCCCCGGCTATAAATCCTCCAATAGAAGCGAAAGACTTACTGAAAGTGCCCATCACCAGATCAATATCCTTTTCCATGTTGAAATGTTCCCCGGTGCCTTTACCATTTTTGCCGAGCACACCACAGGAATGAGCATCATCAATCATGACACGGGCATGATATTTTCGCGCTAATTCTATGAGCTTTGGTAATTTTACAATATCACCTTCCATGCTGAATACGCCATCGGAAACGATTAATTTGCCGGCAGAATTGTTGCTGTGACTTTCCAATTGTCGTTCCAGATCCTTCAGGTCACTGTGTTTATATCTGACAATTTTGCCGAACGCCAGACGGCATCCATCTACAATGCTGGCGTGATTGGAACGATCACTAAAAATAATATCGTCTTTGCCAACAATGGCAGAGATAGTCCCCTGGTTGGTTTGAAAACCAGTAGAAAAAACCAAGGCCGACTCTTTGTTGACAAAGTTTGCCAGTTTCTCCTCCAATTCTTCGTGAAGAGAGAGTGTGCCATTTAAATAGCGCGAACCAGTACAACCGGAACCAAAACGTTCGAGTGCATCAATTGCAGCTTGTTTTACTCTGGGATCCTGAGTAAGCCCCAGATAATTGTTAGAACCGATCATGACGAATTTTTTCCCGTCGATCATCACCGTAGAGCCAGCTCCAGATTGAATCGCCTTGAAATAAGGATAGTAGCCCTGAGCTTTCGCTTCGTCAGCCCGAGTAAATTTATAACACTTATCAAACAAGTCCACTTTGACTCTCCTTCTTGGTTCATTATCATTTTCTTAAAATTAACACAAAATATATGAATCATTTTTAAATTAGTCAAACAAAAAATTTAAAAAATGCAAAATTTTCATTCTCAACTTGCTTCTATTAAAAAATATTTGTATTATTGAGCCCATTCTAAAAGGGTCGGAAATGATAAAATTTTATCTACGGCAGTCATTGCGAGGCGTTTTATGCCGAAGCAATCTTCACTGGCACAAGGGATTGCTTCGTTCCGTTTCACTCCACTCGCAATGACTTCGTCTAAAAAGTGGTTTTTAGAGTGGACTCATTATTAGATCGCAAAAAAAAGAAACTTAAGAACCAATGGCTATCCGATGAAAGTTCTCATTACTGGCGGAAATGGATTTATAGGCAGTTATCTTGTAGAACGACTTCTGAACTTCGGCAATCAAGTGAGATGCCTGATCAGAAGAACCAGCAATTTAAGATGGATTCAAAATTTGTCGGTTGAATTCGCCTACGGGGATATTGCTGATTTTGGCTCGCTGCTGGCGGCTGTTGCTGATGTCGATTATATTTATCATCTCAGCGGCGCGCTCCGAGCCAATAAGCCGGACGAATTTTTCAAAATCAATCACCAAGGAACCAGGAATCTTTTAGAAGTAAGCCGACAACGAAATCCGACGCTGAAACGATTTATCTACGTCTCATCCCAGGCAGCAGTCGGACCAAGTGGAAATAGCATTCCATTAACAGAAATAGATTTACCACGACCAATTTCGACTTATGGCGAAAGCAAGTTACTTGCTGAGCAAGCCGTGCTGGAATTTCAGCAGCACTTTCCAATAACCATTATCAGACCCTCGGTAGTTTACGGTCCCCGAGATGATGATCTTTTAGAGGTATTTAAATTTATCAAATTGGGCATCAAGCCTCTAATTGGCAAACAGGAAAAATTTATCAGCATCATTCACGTTGCTGATTTGGTTCGCGGCATTCATATTGCGGGGGAACATCCCGATTCAGCGAATGAGTTATTTTTTATGGCGAACCAAACGTCCTATAGTTGGATTGAATTAGAAAATAGCATCGCCCATGCGATGAATAAAAAAAACATGACAGTTCGGCTTCCAGAACTGCTGCTCGATAGCGCTGCCTTTCTCAGCGAAGGCTGGGCAAAAATTTTTAAACATGCTGCCATCTTGAATCGTGATAAAGCCAACGAAATGAAACAGCGATTCTGGCTGATGGACTCATCAAAGGCTGAGCAAAGATTAGGTTTCACCAGTGAAATTCCATTGGAAATTGGTCTGAAGGAAACCTATGAGTGGTACCGGCAACATAGATGGCTGTAAGCCCATCTATTTCTGAACCGACAGGCTCAAATATTGAAGAAAGACAAATCTTTCTAATATCATTATGAAAATATTAGCCATCGAACATGAGGTTCAAGGAATAACTTCTGAGGACTTTCAATTTCAACTGAAAGCAGAAGCCCAGAAAGTTTGGGAACTGCATCAAAAGAATGTAATTCGTGAAATCTATTTTCGGGCGGATCGTTCCAGTGCAGTGCTAATTCTGGAATGTAACAGTGTCGAGGAAGCTCAAAATATATTACAAACTTTGCCTTTAGTTCAAGCTGATTTAATTGAATTTGAAATCATACCTTTAATGCCATATCCTGGATTCAAACGGTTATTTGCCGAAAAAAGTAAAACTGAAAAATCAATTGAAAGGTGATGAGTCATGATTAAAAGATTTTATCTTTTATGTTTTGTAATCTTAATCGCAACGTTGTTTCAATTGCAATGCTCGGTGCCGCATCGGGTATTGCCGCACAAGGATATTCAAGCCGAAGATTTGAATGAATCTTCATTGGATAAAAAAGTGCTGGTCGCTTCTCGCAGCAGCGATTTCAAACAAGCCGTCGTAGATAAAATAAAATTGGCCTTTCAGGATAAACCAGTCTATGTGAGAATTATCGGACTGGGAGAGATCGAAAATGAAAAGGCAGAACAATACCAAGCCATCGTGATGATCAACACCTGCATGTCCTGGGATATGGATCGCAGTGTGCACGGCTTTCTCGATCGATATGAAGATCACAGCAATATGATCGTCTTGACCACATCTGGCGATGGAAACTGGCTGCCGAAAATGAAGGGACGAAATTTTGATGCGATCAGCTCTGCGTCGAAAAATGTAGATTTAGATAAGGTGGCTGGAGAGATAATTGATAAAATCAATAGATTATTGGGCAATAAAAAGAATTATAACAAATGTTCCAGTATGAATTTTAATAAGAATTCAGCTTGACTTTTTAATAAATTTAAACTATATTGAACGACTTTTTTATGACAGCTATTTATTTTTTTTTTGAAATCATTTCGGGTTTACAAAATTGAGGTATTATGTTTCGACGGATTTTACCACAAGAAACCAATTTTTTCGATTTTTTTGAACAACATAGCAGCCTGATCAATGAAGCTTGTCAGGAATTGCATCGCCTATTTTCAGGTAAAATAAATTTTCAAGAAAGCGTTGATCGGATCAAAGAAATCGAACGGCAGACCGATGAGATCGCCCACCAATGTATTGAAGCCATACACAAAACTTTTATCACGCCGATCGATCGTTCAGATATTCATCATCTAATCAGTCGGATGGATGACATTATTGACGCGGTGGATGCAGCTACGTCACGCATCGATATATATGAAATCAAAGAAATAAGAGATGATGCACAGCAGCTTTCTGACGTACTGGTTCGGGCTACAGCAGAGATTGAAGTGGCTTTAAAAAATTTGCGCAACATGAAAAATGAACCGATCATCAAAGAAAAGTGCATTAAAATTTATCATCTGGAAAATGAGGGGGATACCATTATAAGAACGGCGTTTGCCAGACTTTTTAAAGAGGAAAATCAACCGATTTTGGTGTTGAAGTGGAAAGAAATCTATCAACGACTGGAACGGGCAATTGACCGCTGTGAAGATGTGGCAAACATCATCGAAGGAATCGTGATAGAGGCGACTTAATATTATGACTTCAATCTGGTTCCTGGTAATCGTTACAGTTGCTCTGTCGTTACTCTTTGATATTGTCAATGGCTTTCATGATGCAGCGAACTCAATCGCAACAGTTGTTTCAACTCGTGTGCTCTCTCCTCGACTTGCTGTCTATTGGGCAGCATTTTTCAATTTTATTGCTATGTTTATTTTCGTTCCCCGGGTTGCAGATACCATCTCCAAAATTGTAAAGATCGACTCTCGTGACGCCGGATACATGTATGTCGTCCTCACCGGTCTCATTGGTGCCATTGTTTGGGATTTATTGACCTGGCGGTTGGGATTGCCGACGAGTTCATCTCATGCGTTGATTGGCGGTCTCACCGGAGCTGGCATTGCTCACAAGGGAATGGCCGTTATCCATTGGGAGAAGCTGTTAGCGACCATGCAATTTATTCCATTAGCCCCCATCATTGGTTTGGTTGTGGGCTACCTGATTATGGTTGGCATATACTGGATTTTCAGACGCTGGAAACCTTCCGATGTTGATCATGTTTTTCGAAAGGGACAACTGGCTTCCGCTGCCCTCTATTCTCTTGGGCATGGAGGTAATGATGCGCAAAAAACCATGGGAGTGATTATCGCTCTACTGGTTGCTGCCGGGATGATGGATCCGACCACTCAGTTATCGCTTGGAAATTGGAATACTGCCTGGATCATTTTATCCTGTCACGCTGCCATGGCGCTGGGAACTGCCTTTGGAGGCTGGCGTATTGTAAAAACAATGGGCATGAAGCTCACCAAGCTAAAACCGGTAAATGGTTTTTGTGCGGAAACGGCTGGCGCCTTAACGCTCTTTTTCGTTACACATTTCGGCATTCCAGTTTCGACGACTCATACGATCGCCGGCTCCATTGTAGGTGTCGGAGCTACAACTAAGCTTTCTGGCATCAAATGGGGAATTGCCATGCGCATTGTCTGGTCTTGGATTTTGACCATTCCTTTTTCTGCCCTCGTTGCTGCCGGCTGTTTTTACCTCATCAAATTCTTCCATGCTGGCTTTTAACGAAAATAATTTATATCAATGCAATTTGATCCCAGAACTGAACAAATATGATTTCATAAAAATTAATTATTGATATTTTTATAAATTGCTCTTATATTAAAACTGAGTTGAATTATGTCTGCTTTAAAATCGTCTCTATTTCGAGTTGAAAGCTGTTAAGTCATAAATAATGATCGCAACAATGTCACTTGTAAACAAGAAAGGGTTAGAACGTGACTGGACATAGCGCTTTGCACTTCGAAGAATCACTTCAGCGTGATTTGGACAAGATTAGCCAGACAGTTATTGAAATGGCAAGGCTGGATGAGAAAGCGATGCAAGATGCTTTAACTGCGTTGGTCAATCTTGATCGCAAGCTGGCGTACACAGTAATTTTCAGAGATCGCTTTATTGACGAGTTGGAAACCGCACTAGATCGGCTTTGCCTTGAATTCTTTGTCAGACACCAACCCATTGGCGGACATTTGCGTTTTGTATTTGCCACAGTCTTAATTGTGCATGAGTTAGAACGAATTGGCGATTATGCTGAAAGCGTTGCCCGCCAGGTCGTCTTTTTAAGCTCCATCGATCCCACCCTACAACAAAAAAAATATATCAATAAATTTATTGAGCTCGCCAATCTCTCAATTCCGATGTTAAAGCAATCAATACAGGCTTATGTCCAGCGAGATGCAAAACTGGCAAGAGAAATAATGGTTCTTGAAAGCAAAGCTGATGCGATTCGCTCAGCGATCAACGCTGAACTGCTTGGACTCCAACAACGGGGTGAAATTTCATTAGAAGCGTTAACCGCTCTTTTCACGGTGGCCAGAAGGCTCGAGCGTACAACTGATCAGGCAAAAAATATCTGTGAAGAAGTCGTCTATGTTGCGACTGGCGAGATAGTAAAACATAAGGGCGTCGAGCAAATCAGAATTCTTTTTGTAGATGAGGATAATAGCTGCTATAGCCAAATGGCAGAAGGAATTGCAAAATCCCTAAAGCTACCGAACTTTATCTTTTACAGCGTCGGTTTTAAAGACGCAAAGCCAGTCGATCATCGGTTAGTTAAATTCATGGCTGCCAAAGGAATCGACATTTCTGGGCAGGTTTCTAAGACTGTAGATCAAATCCCTCAGATCGAGTATATCGAGATCATGGTCGCCTTTTCTCCTCATATCCAGGATATTTTGCCCCCAACTGCAACCAGAACGATAAAAATATTCTGGCCGCTGAAAAGTCTTCGCGGAAAAGCTCAAACAGAAGATGCAGTCAATGCCCATCTTGAAAAGGCATTTCAGTACTTTACCGATCAAATTAATGATTTAATACACGTCATTTCTGGAGAAGCGAATGGCAAGCAATAATAAGCGCGACGATGATCCCTCAGGCCGCATGATTTGGCGTCATCGGGTTTTAGCGTTTATTTTTTTGATAGGAATTTTTGTGTCAAGCTGCGGGCAAACGGATGGGGATGAATCAACTGCTATCGCTGTCATTCAAAATACTGGCTCCGATACGATGGTCAACCTGGCGCAAGCCTGGGCTGAGGAGTATGCGAATATAGATTCCACGGTTTCAGTGGAAGTGTCTGGCGGCGGCTCCGGTACCGGCATCGCGGCATTGATCAATGGCACCGTCGATATCGCCAATTGTAGCCGCAAAGTGGAACCCGAAGAGTTCGAGAAAGCTCGTCAAAATACTGGCAAAGAACCGAAAGAATTTCTCGTTGGCTACGATGCGCTGGCGGTTTATGTGAATAAAGCTAATCCACTCGACGAAATTACCATCGAGCAACTGGCGGAAATTTATGGCGAGAAGGGCAAGATCACCCAATGGTCGCAGGTGGGAGTCACGCTTCCAGGCAAATCAATTGACAAGATCATCCTGGTAAGTCGGCAGTCAAATTCCGGGACCTATCACTACTTCAGGGAGGCGATCATAGGAAAAAAGCGAGATTTCCGGTTGGGAACACTGGATCTCCATGGTTCGAAAGATGTAGTGGAGCTAATCGCCAGAACACCCGGCGCGCTCGGCTACAGCGGGATGGGTTATGCGACTGATGAAGTTAAAATGTTGAAAGTTGCCCGGCGACCGGGCGAAACGGCGTATGCTCCGACCATTGAAAACACGCTCGAACATGTCTATCCTATCTCCCGACCACTGTTCATGTACACACTGGGGGAACCCAATGAGAAGATTCAAAAATACCTGGATTGGATATATTCACCAGAGGGTCAGCAGGTTGTGATCAGCAGCGGCTACATTCCATTAAAGTTAATGGAAGAAACATTTCAATAGAAATAAGATAAAAGGGTACTCTAATAAATGTCCCGTCGTAAACGCTGGGAAATCTTGAGTGAAAGCTTAATCGAGCGAATCATCTGGCTGTGTGGTGTCAGTGCGATTCTGTTCGTGTTCGGCATTTTGTTTTTCGTTTTTCGTGAAGGCGCGGGTTTTCTATTTCGTGGCTTCGATCCGATCGAATTTTTTACCAGTATGGAATGGTACCCCACTTCGCAGAGCAATGTTCGCTATGGTGTGCTGGCGTTAATTGCCGGCACAGCCAGCGTCACTGTGTTAGCCATGGCGATTGCGGTTCCATTCGGATTGGGCGCGGCAATTTTCATTTCCGAATTTTGTACACCAAGGATCAAAGAAACGCTTAAAATCGTGATTGAGCTATTGGCAGCTATTCCCTCGGTGGTCTGGGGATTTATTGGTCTCACTGTGATGAACCCGGTCATCATCAAGCTATTTCATGCGCCCATCGGCTTGACGATGTTGAATGGCGGCGTCATTCTGGCGCTGATGAGCGTGCCGATCATCGTCTCCATTGGCGAGGATGCTTTGAAAGCCGTGCCGGATTCTTTTCGTGAAGCCGGGATCGCCCTGGGAGCGACGCGCTGGCAATTGGTCTATCGGGTGCTGCTGCCAGCCGCTAAAAACGGTTTGTTGGCAGCAGCATTGCTCGGCGTTGGCAGGGCGGTCGGCGAAACCATGGCCGTTTTGATGGCAACCGGTCATGCTGTGAAAATTCCAACCAGTCCGTTAGATTCAGTGAGAACGTTGACCGCAACGATTGCAGCGGAATTGGGAGAAGCACCGGTTCATTCTGATCATTACCAGGTGTTATTTATCATTGGCATTCTCCTGTTTTCAATTACCTTCATCGTCAATTTGACAGCAGATTTGATTATCAAAGGAATTCGGAACCGTTAAAATCGTAGCGCGTGGAGCGTGAGGCGTACGAGATATGTTATGACGCTCAACGCTCTACACCCTGCGTTCTTATTGGGAGACTAAGCTCTGTAGAATTTATGTTTAAAGAAACCCGATTAAGTAAAAAGAAAAAAACTTCGGAAAAGATCGCTAAAATTCTGTTTCTCATCATGACGTTGCTCATGATCCTGCCGCTATTGATCATCGTGGGTTATCTTTTATATAAAGCCTTCCCCATTTTGTCACTTGATTTTCTATTTAAAAATCCGATTCGCGGCATGAAAGCTGGTGGCATCTGGGCACCCTTGCTGGGAACTATCTACCTGGTCTTTATTTCTTTGTTAATCGCTGCTCCAGTTGGCGTGATGGCAGCCGTCTATTTGAATGAATATGCCAAAGAAAATTGGTTCACCCGAATCATCAATTTGGCGGTCGTCAACCTGGCGGGCGTGCCCAGCATCGTTCATGCCTTGTTCGGATTGGGCGCCTTTGTTTTGTTTGCCGGAATCGGTCGCTCCATTCTGGCAGCGTCATTGACCCTGGCGATTATGACCCTGCCGGTGATCATCGCCAGCACCAAAGAGGCGCTGGCTTCGGTTCCGATTGCCTTTCGAGAAGCCTGCTGGAACGTGGGCGCCACTCGCTGGCAAACCATCCGACATGTCGTGCTGCCGAACTCGATCAGCGGCATTTTGACCGGTATTATTTTGCAGGTCTCCCGCGCGGCTGGCGAAACCGCTCCGATCATGTTCACTGGCGCGGTCTTTTTCAAAGCAATTAAAGCGGGCAACATTTTTGCCTATGGCTTACTCGACCAGTGCATGGCGCTTTCCATGCACCTGTTTACCATTTCAACCCAGGTGCCCGATGTGCCAGAAGCGTTGCCTTATGGCACCGCCATTGTGCTATTAGGAACGGTTTTAATAGTGAATGCGCTGGCAATTATTCTTCGAGTCTATTTGAGATCACGAAAAAAATGGTAATGTCTGAAAAAAAAATTGAAATCCATAATCTGAACGTGAGGTTCGGTAACAAAGAAGCGATCAAAGGTATCGATCTGGATATTCTTGATCATGAGATTCTGAGCGTCATTGGTCCGGCTCAATCGGGAAAAACCACCCTGCTAAAAGTAATTAACCGTACTATCGATTTCAATCCTGAGGCACACGTCAGCGGTACAGTGAAAATCGATGGTAAAGATATCCGTCGCTTGAAAAACGTGTATGAATTGCGTCGCCAGGTGGGCATGGTCGCGCCGTTGCCGGTGGGATTGCCTTTGTCGATTTACGATAACGTGGCGTTTGCCCCGCGCATGGCCGGTGTTCGTCGTAAAAGTCAGTTGGATGAAATCGTAGAACAGTGCCTGACCCAGGCGGCGCTCTGGGATGAAGTTAAAGATCGCTTGCGCAGCCTGGGAACAAAATTATCGGGCGGGCAACAGCAGCGATTGACCATTGCCCGGGCGCTGTCGCATCAGCCGCAAATTTTATGTCTGGATGAATTTTCCATCGCCATCGATCCGGTCACCACCATGCGGATTGAAGATGTATTGAAATCGCTGCGATCCCAAATCACGATTATTTTAGTGACCAACCTGGTTCAACAAGCCCGGCGATTGGCGGATCGAACGGCATTTTTATTCAATGGCGAATTGATCGAAGTGGATCAGACCGATGTGATTTTTTCTGAGCACCCAGCCAATCAAAAAACGTATGACTATGTGAACGGAATTTTTGGATGAGCGAGCCACGCTACAGCATTGAAACTAAAAATCTCAATTTCTGGTACGCCGATTTCCAGGCGTTGATCAATATCAATACTCGAATTGCTGACGGAAAAATCACCTCGCTGATCGGACCATCAGGCTGCGGCAAGACCACGCTATTGCGCTGTTTGAATCGCGTCAATGAACGCTATGGCAATGTCACCACTACGGGCGAGATCAAAATCCTCGGAAAAAATATTTATGATCCCGATGTTTCGCTCATCGAGCTGAGAAAAAAAGTGGGCATGGTGTTTCAGCGACCCAATCCCTTGCCCATCTCGGTTTATGAAAATGTGGTTTTCGGGCTTCGCATCCATAATGAGCGACAGAATTTAAAAAAATCGTTCACTGACGAAGCAGTGCAAAGCGCATTGGAGGCTGTCGGGCTCTGGCAGGATCTCAAGGATAAGCTTCGCAGCAAAGCGACCAGCTTGCAGTTGGAGCAACAGCAAAAACTTTGCATCGCCCGGCTATTGCCGCTCAAGCCCCAAATCATTCTTATGGACGAGCCCTGTTCCGCGCTCGACACGGAAGCCACCCGCAACATTGAAGAATTGATGTTCGAATTGGCAGGACAATACACCATCCTCATCGTGACTCACAATATGGCTCAAGCCCGACGCGTCAGCGACGAATGCATCTTCATGCTGCTGGGCGAGCTCATCGAACACAGCCGCACCGAAGAGCTATTTATCAATCCCAGGGACTCTCGAACAGCGGATTATATCGAAGGACGATATGGATAAAAATTTTTTTTCAAAGGCTTTTTAGACAGGATTATCAGGATTCACGGGATGCTTCTTCTATCAATAAAGAGGGAGACTGAAAATATGATCGCCAAATATCTGCTCGTCTGGATTATTCTGGCCTTGGTCGCCATCATCAATGGGGCAATTCGCAATGAAGTTTATAAGAGCTTGCTGGGAGATTTACGCGCTCATCAGCTATCGACGCTAACAGGAATTATTTTATTCGGCCTCGTGATCTGGGGAGTCACCCGTCTGTGGAAAATCACTTCAGCGCAACAAGCCTGGACCATCGGCTTCATCTGGCTGGCTATGACCATTGCTTTTGAGTTCATCTTTGGTCATTTTGTAATGGGGCATCCCTGGAGCAAGCTGCTTCATGATTATAACATTTTTCAAGGTCGGCTCTGGATATTTGTCCTCATCTGGACGACGATTGCTCCCTATGTTTTCTTCAAATTATCTGGTAAATGAAGGGATTTTTAAGATAGCCCTTTAAAGAACTCCGTTTATTCCGCTGCAACAAATCGAATATCAGGCAGTCCAATTCCCTTCTCATCCGTCACCCTGAAAAAGAAACCCCAATCTCCGGCAGTATTAATGACCTTAATCAAAACTTTGTTACGACCTTTGTTCAACTTCACAGTCCGATTGTTACCATCAAATACTGCATCTCCACCGCGGTTCAATCTCCAGATTTCTTGATCATTGAGCCAGACCTTGCTGCCATCATCGCTACCGAAACGGAATTGGACTTCTCGCTCATCCGGAGACTCGATGTAGATCAACCCATAAGCTACTTTCCAATTATCTTGCTGGAACATATCTTTAAAATTGATAAAGCCATCCTCCATGCCATCTTTGGCTTGTTGCCATTTAACCTGCCACGATTTTTCTTTGTAAGATTTGTTCAATTGAATCTTCGTTTCTGGCGGATATTTTTTTCGGAATCCATCTTTATATTCAAATGGCCCAATGATCATCCAGGTTTTTTCGCAGGGTACGCCAATATAATTCCGTTGTGCTTCCAGATTCGCCGTATCATTTGTAGCACGATATAGATCAGCTAAAAATAATCTAAACATCATTTCCATAGATTGTGCATGATTTTGCTCAGCATATTGAATAAGCGGTTGGTATAAAGCGAAACCGCGATCAAGAGAATTGTAAAATAGCTTATTAAGCAGCCCATACGCTATCCATTGATTTGAATATGAATCGCTATGCACATCTTTTAAAAAGCGCCAGAATTCGGATGGAATAATTTCCTGGTTCACCCATAGCGGATCAATTTCGTCATATTCGCTCGTGAGACTGTACAGCAGCGTCAGTACAAATTTCATGTTCGTCACATAAAGAACTGCACTGGGATTCGTGCTATTTTTTAAATTCTGCATCGCCAGTTTTAAAATTTCGATAGTTTCTGATTTATTCACATTGCGAAAAATCGACAGCCAGACCAATGAACCTAAAGCATGCTCACGCTGAGTTTCAGAGCCAAGCAGTTCCTTCAGTCGAGCATAAGCTTGTTGTTTGTGAAAATTCACTTGATTCGAATCATCTGGCAGTTGGTAGGTTTCACATAAAAGATCAAGACAGAGGACATTAAAAGGATTTTCCCCCAGCGCCATTTGATAGTGTTCGCGAGCTTGTTCAGGGTCTTCCAATATTAAATAGGTATTCCCTAACATACAATTTGCATCGGCTCTTTCGGAGGGATTTGTTGCTTTTTCAAAGTATCGTTGATACATGCTTATCGCTTGCTCATAGTCACCTTGATATAAATATAAATTTCCCAGCCTCAGGATTGAATAAAGAAAATTATTATTTATCGCTAGTGCTTGTTTTAAACTTTGCTCAGCCTTATCGTATTCTCCAAATAGCAGATAAATCTCCCCGGAACTATCATAAGGATTTGCCTCGTCAGACGCCAATGCCTTATATTGATCGAGCGCCGCAATAGCTTCCTCAAAGTTGCCCAGATAGGTGTAATCATAAGCCAGCCTATTATAGGCTAATTTATATTTGGGATCGATCTGCAAGAGATTTCGAAGACATCGTATTTCTTCCTTCCAATTATTCCAGCTTCGATAAACATCTGCCATTCCCATATAGGCATCCCGATCATCAGGACATTGCTCAAGCCATTGTTCTAATGTTTGCAAATATTTCAGGTCATCATTGCTCAGGCTTGCTTCGAGGAGATCAATCCGATACTGCTCATTTTTCGTGCAGCCTGGTTTTAGCTGCAATAATTTTTGATATAAGTGATTGGCTTGTTTAGTTTTTTCGGATTTCAGATACAGTGGGTACAAATTCAAAATAGCAGCAGCAAAGCTTGAATCCAGCGCCACTGCTTGTTCATAATGGGGGATAGCTTCATTATTCAAAAATTTATCCACAAAATCTTTCCCCATGGTAAATTCACGCCATGCATCTAGATTATTCGTCGTAATGTCGGATATGCCTCTAATTGCTTCGGCTTTCTCGAAAGTCAGTTGTAGATCATCTTTTAGTTTCTGTGTCAATTCATCGACCATCCTAAAAATGGTTTCCAGCCCTTTGCCGTCAACGCTTTCCTCGTTCAACACAATCCCCTGATTAGGCTCTTGTAATTTCACCTGGATGGTTAATGCATCACCCTTCTTTCTGATTTGTCCCACCAGCACCGCTTCCACATTGGCTTCTTTGCCGACAATGGCAGCCATATCCAGATCAATGTCTTGTTGTGATCGGCTCGCCCCGGTTCGTTCGAGGATTTCAAGCAAACGATCGGTGCTTAAAATTGATAAGCTGCTGGATTGGGAAAGAGCACGAATCAGCATTTCGGTGAGACCCTTTTGGAGCCATTGCAGATTATCATCGCCCGTGAGATTCTGGAAAAACATTACCGCGATGGCACGGCGCTCTGTTGGCTCCAGACGAATGGTCGAAGTGAATTGCTGATTCTGATTTTTGGCGACGGACTCATCTGATAGCTTGATCTTGCGTCGTTCCTTATTTTGATCACATGAAATTGAAAGAGTTATAATCAATAAAAAAAAGATTATCTTATAAGACATCCTCATTAGCTTTGCTCCTGTTTTATCGTGCCCACCTATTGATATGAAATAAAAGTATTATGAACAGCATCAAATTGGGCTGTGAAATCAACCTTCGCTCCGAAACCTTGCACGGTGAAACTTAAATTGCTCTTACAGTGACCAGCGTAATGTCATCATGCTGAGGTTCATTCTGCACAAAATCCTTCACCGCGGTGATAATGCTTTTTCGAATTTGCTGTGCCGTCTTATTTTTTTGCCGTGATAGAACATCGATCAATCGCTGCTCGCTAAATTCTTCCAGGTCATCGTTCATGGCTTCGGAAATGCCATCAGTGTAAAATAGCAGGGTATCACCTGGCTGCAAATGGACTTTTTGTTCGGAGATATGTTGATCGAACAGGCTATCATGCGCCAAGCCAAGCCCGATCCCCGTTGGCGTGAAGGCCTTGATCTGAGAATTTTTCGCATTCATCATGATTAATGCCTGATGCCCGGCACGAGCAAATCGTAGCACGTTTTTATGCAAATCGATAGTGGCGTATATCATGGTGATGAAAATTTTCCGATCCATGGTTCCAAAAATCCTTCGGTTCAACTCACTCATCAATTGAGCTGGCGAGGTGTAAATCGAAGAAAGTGAAAGCATTATTCCCTTGATGACCGCCATATAAAATGCAGCGGAGGTACCTTTTCCAGTAACATCCGCTACCACGATGCCAAGCGTATGATTATTAATTTTGAAATAATCGAAATAGTCGCCGCCGATTTCCATGGCCGGGATGCAAATGCCATCGACATCAAGCCCTGGCATTGCAGGAGCTTTCTGCGGCAGCAGACCGAGCTGAACCCGGCGGGCAATCTCCAATTCCCGTTTCAGCCGTTCCTGCTCAGTCAACTCTTCATACAACAGCGCATTTTCGATAGCATAACTGCCCTGCCTAATTAAGGTATCCAGAAATTTAATTTCATTCTTTGAATATGGAGCTTCGCTTTGCAATGGGCTGAGCAGCAGAAATCCAATAACCTTATCTTTAATGATAAAGGGGCAGAACAACGCCGCTTCTGTAATCCCTTCGAGATTCCGCAGCGCGTCCAACATATCGGTCTGGGATATTATTTCTTGAAACTCGATGGGCGCTCGCTTTTTAAGGACGTAGTCACAGAAGATCTGATTTTTAAACAAAGTCAGTTTTTTATTTGTCGCCGGTGGGTACGAAACGATCAGGTTAAATTGGCTGCTGTTTTCCTTGTCCCGCAGAAAGAAATGGGACTGTTTCGCATTCAGAGCGACCGAAATTCGCTCGGTAATTATGCTCGCTAACTTTTCGAGTTCGATCGTAAACGTCAGCTCACGATTAAAATTCTCGATAACCTGTTTCTCCTGTAACCCTTTTGCCATGAAATTGAAAGTGTTCGCCATCTCGCCGATTTCATCATGCGAACGTATATGGATAACTTGCTTCAAATCGCCCTGAGAAATTTTTTTCATGGCGTTGGTTAGTTTTCCCAATGGATTGACGATTCTGGAACCAGTAAAATAGGCAATCAACATGGCCAGAACCAGAAAAATCGTGCCCACTTGCAGATTGCGATACAGGTTTCGCTGCATCTCATCATTAAGATCGACCAACGAAAATCCGATATTGACGGTCCCCAAATTCTGCTCACCGACAATGATATTCACTGATTTTGACTCGATGTCCTTCTGGCTTTCTTCTGCAACCTGGCGTTGATCTAATCTCAGCACCATATTTGCCTGCTCATACTTTGTCAGCGCTCGCGGCAAATCTAATTCAAGCCAGATCACATTAAGCGCATGAACTTTCAGTTCGCCTTGCTCATCAAAAATAGCGATATAGATAATATCGGGATTGACGATGATCTGATTGTCAATATAAGTCTGATAGATATTCCAATCTTCGGTCTCAACGGAGCGGATGGTAGCAATGTTCCGAGCTAATCGTTCCATGCGCTCTTTAACCTGCGCTACGCGCAAATTCAATTCATGTATGGTAAAAATATAACCAACCGTAATCATAATTACCACAACGAGCAACAGGAAAACCAGTGCGATCTTTAGCTTTAAGCTAAATCTGAAATTCTTCAATACTCGGTTCATTGGCGATCAGGACGTTTGCAATTAAATGTTCAGATGGATTAGCTCTGGGATTATTAAACTGACAGAAACAATATAAAATTTTTATTGCCAAATTTCAAGTAAATTAATCTTGCTTATCAAAAAAACAATCAAGCTGGAAGATACTGGAAGAATGCTGTCAGTATTACAGAAATATTTTGAGTTTTAGCAAGGAGCTACTATAAATGATATTCAGTTCTTTGGTGGCCTGGCGTCAGTTCCTATTACTCTCTATCCTTGACAAGCCAGCACCTAAATAGATTCCCACTTTTTTAATTCTGATATTTTACACCGACTTATAGATGGGCTAAAACTTGTGTGCTCATTAGACAAAACCTTAACATTTCAATAACTAATTACCAAATTACCTCATTTACACAATCACTCGATTACCACGGCAATCCAATCGCTGTCGTTAAAAATTCCATAAACGATTTTGCTATTTGAAAGACTTCGGCGCATCGATCAATAAAGTCCGGCTCACAGGCTTTCTGTTCACTGAAAGGGCTGAAGACATAAAGTTCTTTGTATTTTAAAATCTCAATCAGCAGATGACCTGGATCATAACCTCTCGGCGGTTTCTTGAGCCGCTCGCCTTCTAATGTAAAAATAGCAGCAAATTTTTCATCAGCTACTATTTTCTGCCACCGAGTCGGATGCGCTACGATTGCATCCCTGATTTTCCCCATTGTCTCTGTATCAGGTTGCCAAACACCGATGCCAGTGAAGACATTGTCTGGCTCGAGATGCAGATAAAATCCCGGCGCGTGAACATCTCTGCCGCTCTCATGTCGAAATTGAATTCCCGCATGAGTTTTATAAGGACTTTTATCGGGTGAAAAACGGACATCCCGATGAATCCGAAACAGCGAGCCGCCAACCTTGCGGGAATCAGCTTCATAATAAGGACTGATTTTTGCCAGATGGACAGCAAAATCAGCTATAAACTTCAATAGCGGTGCTCGCACCACAGCTTCATATCGCTGCTTATTTTCCTCGAACCAGATTTTATCGTTGTTCAGCTTTAGTTCTCTCAAGAAATTAAAAAGTGCTGGAGTGATGTAGGGGGAAAATTTTTGATGATCTTTCATTGTCAATTATCCAAATATACTTTTTTTTATTATGAAACTCCCGCTTTTCAAAAAGCAAATCACAAACTAATATCAATTAAATGCTGTAGATTCCAAGCATTTCGGTTCATCGAAGCTGTGCGACTGAACATTATCTATTTTTGGAATGGGACGGTTGGAATTTCATCTATTGAACTTTTTCAATTAAAATCTTTTTGTATAGCCATGACAATATGGATGATGTCCGTTTTTCTGGTAATACAATTGATGATATTTCTCCGCTTCCCAGAACGTTTCCGCCTTTGTAACTTTTGTAACGACTTTATAACCCTTCTCTTTTAAAATCTTGATCAGCTTTTCTGCAATCTGCTTTTGTTCATCACTGGCATAAAAAATTTCCGATCGATATTGTTTGCCAAAATCTGGTCCCTGGCGATTGACCTGAGTGGGATCGTGAATTTCAAAAAACAGCCGAGCTAAAGTTTCATAATTCGTTTGAGTTGAATCGAAAACGACTTCCATCGTTTCCGCATGCCCTGTGTTTCCTGCACAGACATCATCGTAAGTCGGATTTGATAAATGCCCACCCATGTACCCGACGCGCGTGGAAATCACACCTTTCGCTTTTTGAAAATAATATTCCACGCCCCAAAAGCAGCCTCCGGCAAAATAGGTTTTTTCAGTTTTCGAATTTGCAGTAACTTCGGCAGGAATAAAATTCATCGAGATCGAGTTCACACAATGGCGCGTATTTTTCGCTGTAAATCCTTCGCCCAGAAATACATGCCCCAGATGTCCCCCGCAGTTGGCGCAGACAATTTCTGTCCGCATTCCATCAGCATCAGGAATCCGTTTTACAGCGCCAGCTATTTCATCATCAAAACTGGGCCAGCCACAATGGGAATCAAATTTATCTTCGGAACGATACAGCGGCGCATCGCATTGCTTACAGGTATAAATTCCTTTTGCTTTGTGATCGGTGTATTTGCCAGAAAATGGCATCTCTGTTCCTTTATGCAGAATCACTCGTTGTTCTTCCGGTGTGAGTTTATTGTAGTTCATTTTTCTGTCCTGTGGAATTAATGTGATTGTCGCTGCCGTTATCAAGAAAACGATGATTGAAATGATAATAATTTTCATTGGTTTTTTCTGCTTTCTGTATAGTGAAACGTCAAACGCGAGACGTTAAACAAAATTTATTTCGTCTCACATCTGCCACTTCACATTTCACGATTTAATAAACGTGCCATTCCGATATTCCTGAAACGCTACAATCAGCTCCTCATCAGTATTCATCACAATCGGTCCTCGCCACGCAATGGGTTCATTTAATGATTCGCCTGATACGAACAGAAAACGAACAGGCTCTTCATTGGTCTGAACCTTTACCCTATCGCCTTGCTCAAAAACCACCAGATGATCCGATTTGATCATATCCTTTTTTTCAACATCAAAATAGCCGCTGCCCTCAAACACGAAAGCAAATGTTTTATAATCTTTCTTCGTACGGACTTCAAATTCGCTTTTCGGCGAGATGACAATATCAAAATATTCTGTATCCACCACCAAATCCTGGACAGGTCCTATTGCTCCGTTCATTTGTCCTGAAATAATTTTAATTTTAACATTCGGATTGGGAGAAATTTCAGGAATCGTCTCACTTCTGACATCTCGATACCTCGGCGTCATCATTTTATGCGACTTCGGCAGATTGATCCAAAGCTGGAATCCTCGCATTTTTCCTTCAAATCGCCTCGGCATCTCCTGATGAACAATACCGCTGCCAGCCGTCATCCATTGCACATCGCCGGAATAAATCACGCCTTTATTGCCCAGACTATCACCATGTTCCACTTCGCCAGCGAGCATGTAAGTCACCGTTTCAATCCCCCGATGTGGATGCCAGGTAAAAACAGCTAAAAAAACTT